>LFRM01161904.1_pt3 | contig 49598 bp, 49 predicted proteins | sample 618341 | NCBI WGS metagenome assembly LFRM01 (sample SAMN03654438, study PRJNA283298) | anaerobic digester metagenome | isolation source: pool of bioreactors CSTR01a, CSTR02a, and CSTR03a thermophilic anaerobic... | place: Denmark: Kgs. Lyngby | collected 2014-05-21 | reverse complement strand
CTCCTGGAAATAAACTTATGTTTGCACTTTTAGGGTGACAATTTCATTTGCGCTTGACAGATGTTTTATTTCCTGGTCATCTTTATCATCAAATTCAACCCATAGGCCAGTCAACAATTCCTGAAATCCTTCTACTTCTACTGCTGAATCTAAAAAATCCTGTCCCCCCTCCTTGGCCAATTTTCTGAAAAAACCATATATGGCTTGGTTGGTCTGACTTCCTAGTAGCTGCTGGGAATTATCACTAGCACTAATATACTCACCTGAAGCATATTTTACAAGTAAGTCTCCCCCAAAATTTTTAGGTAAGCCATTTACAAATTCATCTATTCCATTATATCTTGCTACATCTTCTTCCTCCAGAAGGTTTTGCAAATCCTCCAGAGTAGAATGAGAAACTACAAGCTCAACTTTAGTAAGCCCTTGAAAATCTCTTGAGAGAGTGGCCTTATATAAAACACCATCATCCTGATTTTCAAGGCTAAAGTAACAATAATCATAGGGAATCACATTACCAAGATATACTAAGTCCTCTGAATCAAAGCCATATTCAAAGGAAATAATCTCCTTGGACTCAATAACCTTTGGAGCATCAGGGTTTGTATAGCTGCGGCGACCTCCTTCAATTTCAACATCTTGGTCACGATTTTGACTACTTATTGAGCAGCTACTTAAAGTCAGACAAGCAAGTAGGACACTAAGTATAGCGCTTATCCTTCTAAAGCTCTCATTTAAAACTAGTTTCTGTAAGCCATTTTCTTTATAATAGCTACCCGTCATACTAGCCTCCCTTATTTTTCCTTAATTATAACATTATTTAATTAAATTTTAGTCATAGAAAGATTCGAAAATCAGTGGGGACACAATAATAGAAAATAATCTAGCTCCCTCAACTAAAATTCGATGAGCTCAAATTCTCCTAGACACAAGTATATATTTCTGTTAGACTACTATTAGCCTTAAAAAAGGCCTAGTATGTGTTGGTGTAGCTCAGCTGGTTAGAGTACCTGCTTGACATGCAGGGGGTCGGTGGTTCGAGTCCACTCATCAACACCATATAAAAAGAGAAAACGTTGAGAAATCAACGTTTTTATTCATTTTTCAAGGCTTTTGAGACCTTGAAGGCGTAACATATGGTAACATTAAGTAAAGGATATTTCGGCAAAATTCGGTAAAATTTAATGAAATTCGGTAGAAACTCGGTAAAACTTCCTGCAATTATACACTTGAAATTAGTCAAAATTTTTAACCGTAACCCACTTGGTCCAGTTCGCCGATAAAGGATCATTTACAAAAGTATACTATAATGATTCGTCTAATTTCCTTTTCGCATTCTTTTAATATCTTTCTCTAATTATATCAGGACTTATTTAGAATTTCTCTCTTATCTAGGCCATTAGCTATTTAAATATTAGAAAAGAAGAAGTTAAAAATAAAAGTCAAAAGAAAAGTCTAATTCAACTTTTAGACAAAAAGACAAAATCTTGGTATATAATGGAATTAACCAAGACTATTTAACTTTAAAAAGGAGGTTCTATGTTAGCTCTAGCTCATAAAAGTCCCAGAGAGGTAAGGGAACTAATTAGAAAAAGAGAAATAACCAGACCCACTGCAGGCATGGCAAGGGGCCATATCCAGGCAAACCTAGCTATAGTACCCAAGGATCTAGCCTTTGATTTTCTGCTCTTTGCTCAAAGAAATCCCAAGTCCTGTCCCATCCTTGATGTCACAGAACCTGGAAATCCCGAGCCTAAAATTATGGCTCCAGGAGCAGACCTCCGCTATGATATACCAAAATATAGAATCTATAAATACGGAGAACTGGTAGACGAGGTTATAGATCTAGATGACTACTGGAGGGATGACCTAGTTGGCTTTCTTATTGGATGTAGTTTTTCCTTTGAGGCAGCCATGCTCAATGCTGGAATTCCAATAAGGCATATTGAAGATAACCATAATGTTCCCATGTACATTACAAATATCGACACAGTACCTGCAGGCAGTTTCCACGGCAAAATGGTGGTCAGCATGAGGCCCATTCCCCACCATCAGGTGGTAAGGGCAGTTCAAGCAACCTCTCGTTTTCCTCAAGTTCACGGTGCCCCAGTCCATATTGGAGATCCTAGCATTATTGGAATCACTGATGTTAATAAGCCTGATTTTGGAGATCCCTCTGTAATTAAAGAAGGGGAGGTTCCTGTCTTTTGGGCCTGTGGCGTAACCCCTCAGTCTATAGCAATGACCAGTAAGCCTGAACTTATGATAACCCATGCTCCTGGTCATATGTTTATTTGCGACCCAACCGATGAGGATCTAGCAGTACTATAATTAGATGTTTAAAAACTCTTTTAAGTCAAAAAATAACCCTTGCCATCAAGTATAACTGGAAGACAAGGGTTCTTTAATAAAAGCTGGCCACTGCCTACTTACCTAATGTAATGCATCACCTGGTCTATCACCTTAAAGCCTAGTCTCTCATAGATCTTACCTGCTTCCAAATTATCATACTGAAGATAAAGGTCTTTACCCTCTCTTTGGAGAATCTCGATTAATTCCTCCAGGCAGTAGCTAGCCAGCCCTTTATTCCTATAATCCGTCCTTGTTGCAACCCCTACAATAAGAGCACCATCTCTAGATTCAAAATCAGTCTGGGCCAGAGAAAGAATTCTTCCCTTCTCCTCTAAAGCTACTCCCCTACCCCTAGCAGAAATGAGTTTATCCTCCATGACGTTTCTTGGTGCAAAACTCTTAAAGCACTCCTGATAAATCTCTACAACTTCATCTAGGTCCTTTAAAACTAAAGATCTGATTTTGTATGGGTGTTTATTTGGGAAGATTTTTTCATCTGCACAGAGTCTTGAAATAAAGGCACCTGGCTCAGCCCCGCTAAAAACTACCTCTTCAAGAAATCTATTACTATAGGATGAAGGTGCTATCATTCCCTTATAATCTAGAGTTCGCAAAACATTAGAAAAACCCTCTAAGTCAAAACTACCCTCAGTAAAAAACTGAACTAGCCCTGTTTTCCTAAGAAATAAAACAGCCTTTAAATTACCATCTTCAGTAAATTCACCATATATATCTTTATAAGGAGATTTTTTACTGCTTATCCCTAAAAGAGTAAAATAATTCCTAGCTAGATCTCTTTTTAATAATCTCTCTAGTTCTATATATTCACTATCCCTAAGTCTTCTTATCATGCTATCCTCCGCTACTTTTATATCCTTATTCTACCTTAAATATAAAAATGGTCAAAAAAAGAAGGGCCTAAGCCCCTCTAAATTTAGCAACCACTGCAGCTAGCACATCCGCTTAGACCAGCAGGCATGTCTGCAGGTTCTACGATGTAGCCACCATCTTGGTATTCAATTAAAAAATCACCATATTGATTGTAGAAATCTTCTTGCATTACAAATGCCTGTCCATCGATCTCTATACTTTGGTCGCCGTCTTTTTTCTCATCCAGAGCAAGCCCAAAACTGGGTCCACCACAACCCATACCAGCTAGATATACTCTAACACAACTACCCTGGTCAGGGTTGCCTTCAATGATTTTTTTGATTTCGGCAACTGTTTCTTGATTAGTCTTTATCATAAATCTTCTCCTTATTAAGTACTAATATAATTCTACTCCTATAATATACCATAGTTTACTAGGAATTGCATTTGTATTTTTTATAATAGGCTGATAAACTGTAACTACAGCTAAGTTAGAAAAAGTTAATTTACTAATTAAGTAGTGAAACCTGTTCTAAATCACCGTAGATTGGGTATATCCTATTAGAAGACACAAGGAGGCCCTCATGAAAAGATGTCGCTACTGTGGCAAGGCAATGAATGATTCAGACCTCTTTTGCCCCCGCTGTGCAAGGGAATATAGAGAAGATAAATATATGGTTAAAGAAGATGTAGATTCAATTATTACTAATCATAATTCAGAATCACATAGCATAAAAAAAACTAGAGCTAATAGAAAAGCCATAGACATACCTAATATCAAACTAGGAAAAAAAGCTCCCTTATTTGTACTAGGTCTAATTTTGATTGTAGCCATTCCTCCCTTTGCCCCATTATTATTAATGATACTTGCAATAAGCCTTGCTAACAAAGTAAAAAGGGATCAATCATGACCCCTAAAAGCTTATAACCTCATATCCATCCAGGACAAATGGTTTTACCCCGGCATGGCCCATCATATCATTTAACATGGGTAGGCCGGTTTTTTCATTTTCTTCTAACACTCCTAGAACACTAGAGCAGGCTAAACAGATTCCAGCAATAAGCCCAAGCTCCTTGGCCTTTAAATAGAGCTTGTTCTCTTCCTCTTCAAGAACTGGTGGTAGCTTAACAGAAGCTCCTTCAAAGACTACCTTAACCTCCACTCCATCCTCATGAAGATCTAGAGCATTCATTAATAGATGCAAAAAGCACATTTTTTCGCCATTCATTGCATAAAGTAAGTATTTTTTCATTTATCCTCCCTTTGCCAGCGGTGGTTTTCTCTTCATACTGGCTTGTTCCTACGCATAGGCCCCTTTTATTAGGGTACCTACATCAAAAAATCTAGCCATAAAAGATATGCCAAAAGGGCTCTTATCTGCTAAATAGCCACCAGGTACTATTATTGAGGGTAAACCACTGACAGCTCCTAGGTCGCTCCACTTGGATAGACTATTAGGTCAAGCTTTTTTTATCCATAATTTCCTCAATAACTTTTCTTACCTCATAGAGGAAATTAGTTCTTAAATCTAAATACTCCTTATCTTTAAGGCTATCCCCAAGAGCCAAGGCTTCTTCTAGCAGGTTTTGCCCATACTTTATAGAAGTCTCCTTCTTATTATATCTTATTATATCTGATTATCTCCTCAAGTAAACCTTTACTGGAGCTATAGTCCTTTAGGTATACTTCAAGGCTCCTCTTAAATTCATGGGAGAGAATAGCTTGATCTTTATTTGAAATACTAGGTAGGTTATAAATATCAATAAACTCCGCACCTAGTCCTTCCATAAGTAGCTATTTAGATCCAGTTCTAGCCAGGGCATTTTTTCCTCCTATTTGAGAGCCTTAATTAGTTTTTCATATTCCTCTACAAAGTTAATTCCATAAAAATTATCTTCCTGAAAGTAGAGGACCTTGAAATCCTTAAACTTTTCCTTATCTATATCTTCCTCTTTACCTAAAACTAGGAGAAAATCAGGTTTTAATGCCTTTAGCTCTTTGGCACTAAAATACCCCTGGCCCTGACCTTCATTTACATTTTCAAATCCAAGTTTATCTAGAGACTTGCTTATATAGCTCCCCCTACCTAAACTCTCTCCGTCCCTTTCAATATATATCCTACCCTTATAGCTACTTTTATCAGAAAGCTCCTGCCAGGCTGATGATAGATACTTTATTTCCTCTTTTGCTGCCAAATTCTTTCCCAGAGCTCTTCCAATAATCTCCACAGCTCTATAAATATCCCCCTCCTCCTTGATAGAAAGTAACAGGAGGTTCTGGCCCCTTTCGTAGAATTTTCTTCTTTCATTTATAGTAAGGTCAAGATCCCTAGCTATGAATAAATCCCCTTCTACAAGACCTGATATAATCTCCTCTTTAGAATATTTTCTTAGTCCAGATGAGTTTTTAAAGTCTAGATTGCTTTGTATACCAGCTACTTGATCCCTGGCCCCTAACTCTTCAACTATCTGAGCAGCGCAAACTGACATAAGAACTACTTCCTGGGCAGCTTGATCTAGCCTAATCTGTACTCCCATCATATCTGAAAGACTAATATCTACCTGGTCTTCTTCGGGCTCAACGGGGTAGACCTTAGATTGTGAACAACTAGAAACCAGGAGAACTTGCAGAGCTATTATAAATATAATTACAATTCGTTTCACTTTTAATCTCCAATATATTTTTTATTTATTGTACCATAGCCAAGCTCTAGCATTTTGACTTTTTTTGCTACTTTTTCCCATTAAAACCTCCAAAAGTAAGGATATTTGTTTTTATTATTCTTGTAGACTGTATATTTTTAACTAAATATGCCTATATTTATCAAAGCCTTTTCTTAAATAGATTCTTTAATCATTGCAGGTTTTTTTTGTAGTGCTATAATTAAGGTAACAACATGAATGGAGGTTTTTATGAGAATAGGTGTACCAAAAGAAATCAAAGACAATGAACAAAGGGTTGCATTAACCCCAGCAGGTGCGGCAGAACTTATAAAATTTGGCCACGAGGTTTTTGTTGAAACTAAAGCAGGTGTAGGATCAGACTTTACTGATGAAGACTATGTTGGCGTAGGAGCTAAAATAGTTACTGCAGAAGAAGCGTGGAACAATGCTGAAATGATTATTAAGGTTAAAGAACCCCTAGAATCAGAGTATAAGTACTTCCGCGAAAATCTTATCCTCTTTACTTATCTTCACTTAGCTGCTGAAGAGAAGCTAACAAAAGCGCTTGTAGACAAAAAGGTAGTTTCTATTGCCTATGAGACCGTTCAACTTCCAGACAGAAGCCTACCCCTACTTACTCCTATGAGTGAAGTTGCTGGACGTATGGCTCTACAAGAAGGATGTACCTTCCTTGAAAAGATTCACGGTGGTAAAGGCCTTCTACTTGATGGTGTACCAGGTGTTGCCCCAGCCCATGTAGTTATTGTTGGTGCAGGCGTTGCCGGTGCAGCAGCCCTTAAGCGCGCTGTAGGTGGTGGTGCTAGGGTAACCATCCTTGATGTGGCCCTAGATCGTCTAAAATATCTAGGCGAAATCTATGGAAGCCAAATTGAAACTGTTTACTCCAATAGCTTTAACCTAATGGAAGCTATGAAGACAGCTGACCTTGTTATCTCTACTGTTCTTATCCCCGGAGAAAAAGCTCCTAAGCTTGTTACCGAGGAAATGGTCAAAGCTATGCCCGATGGTGGTGTCATTGTTGACGTTGCTATCGACCAAGGTGGAACAACAGAGACCCAAACTACTCCAACTAGCCACACCAATCCTGTTGAACTTAAGCATGGTATTCTACACTACGCAGTTCCAAACATCCCAGGTGCTGTTCCCAAGACCTCAACTCTAGCTCTAACCAATGTTACACTACGCTATGCTGTTAACATTGCCAACAAAGGCTGGAAAGATGCTGTTCTTGCTGATGCAGCCCTTGCTAAAGGTGTGAACGTAGTAAATGGCCACGTTACTTTTGAAGGCGTTGCCAAGGCCCTTGATATGCCCTATGTTAAACTAGAGGATGCTATCTAAAGCCAGATTATAAGAAGGAAATAGAGAGGATTTCTCCTCTCTATTTTTTATGTCCATATTCTGGCAGATGCCTATAAATAAGAAAGACTTCCCTCTCATCATCTTCCCAGGCTAAGGGAACTCTTAACACTCTTTCAAAACTCGTGTTCTTTTCTAGATAATACTTGTAATCTACAAAGGGATAGTAAAGGATTATAAAGGCTTCCCTATCATTTTTTTTAAGAGACTCCTCAATATTTGAAAGGACCTTTCTAAAAATCTTAACTGAAAAGGGATTAAAGAAATAGAAAATATCCTCATCCTCTGGTAAATAATCCTCTACCGATGTCCATAAAAAATTAAAGGGTGTTTTTTTTAAATCCTTCTTATATAAATAGTTTTCCTCATTTAGCTTCAATTCATTATAGGTAGCCAGCTGAAGTTCTATGCCAGTCACATTAACCCCAAAGCTATCATGGAGAAAAAAACTTACCCTCCCCCTGCCACACCCAAGATCCAGAACCCTTCTTTCTTTGTCTAAAGGAAAGAAGCTAGCTAACTCCTGGAGAGCCCTATAGGGAGTGGATTCTGTCCTATAATACTCTGGCTCATCCAGCCACTCTCTATAGCCCCCTGTGTCTATTCCAAGTCTTTTATCATGATAATCATCGTACATTTTACTTCCTAGATTAAACCCTTCTTATACATAAGCCTAGCCACCCCAAGAGTTATAAGAACACTTACTGGTACCAGTACAGAAACCGCTGAAGCCAGGGAGGGTTTTATAATGAAAAGTCCACTCATCATAAGGATAGGAGCTATGGCTATCTTCCAGTTTTTAGATATAAAAACCACACCTAGTCCTCCAAAAAGTGCTGGAAGTATATTGGCAAAGGCAGGTTCTAACAAGGGTGCTTCTAAGATTGGCTGGAGAAGAGAAAGCATAAGCATACCCACTATTAAAATAAGAGTAGTTACAATTGAGCTAACCGCTATTGCTATAGTTGATATAACATCTCCCTCCTGGCTGCCTGCATCAACTCCTGCTTGGTCCATGGCTTGGAGAGCCGCAGGCACCTTCATAGCAGTAAGGTTTCCAGTTACAAATCCAAGGTAGGCTCCTCCGCTACCCAGCATGGGGCCAAAGCTAAGAGCTTCAATTACTCCAACAGTCCAGTAAACTGGAGCTACTGCTAGGAGCCCCTGAAAAATTATTACAGGGTCTGGCCAAGCCTTAAAGTAAATGGAAGAAATCAGAGGAAATGATATAAAAAGAGCTATGGCTAAGACTAGAGAAACCCTACCCCAGCTATGGATTTTTTCTTGATAATTCATCTTTTTCTCCTATCTAAAATACAAACTGGGTCAGGACAACAGCAAAGGCCATGGAAGCCAGCATGCTAATTGGTAGCGCGTAACTTTCCAGCCACTGCCAGTTAAGCTTCTTTATTAAGAGGCCACATATGGCCATAACCAGAGCCGATGCCAAGAGCACAAAAATAGGCAGCATTCCTTCAAGTCCCTGGCCAATCTCAGAAAATATCATGCCTAAAAAGGCTGATATCATTCCAATAAAAAGCGAGTCCATAAAAATCTTACTCCAGGCTTCATCCCTAGATCTAACCTTGCCAAGTCCCTGCACCATGGATTTTTGAAAGAAAAGGATAACCAGAATTCCCGACATTATCCCCATAGTCATAACCCAGACCATGGCATTAAAGGCTGCTGCACTGGTTACTGGCTGATCTAGAGGAAGATTTAGTATCTTAGCCACAGAGGCTGCTGCAGGTAGCTCATAGGTTAAGGCTCCTAGGACTGAAAGCCTAAGCCAGGGCAAGGGTAAGCCTAAAAATTTCGAAAGACTTAAAAGGCCTATAAGAATAGCTATAGCCGGTGCTATTGTAAAAACCGCAGCTGATAGCGCAATCCTTTTTAAAGTCGATTTAGCAATTCCCAGCCTTTGGGCCTCAGTCCATGCCTTATTAAGAAAAAATACAGATTGACCTAATACAAAGGCAATTACCAGGGCAGCAATTCCAAATAAAACAGGACTATTAATATCAAACATTGGCTTTCTCCTGCTTTAGAACCTCTTTATAAAACTCAATCATTCTTTTGTAGTTTTCTACAGATAGATATTCTCCTCTACCATGCATAGTAGCCAGCTCATCTGCGCTAAGCCTATAGGGTAAAAACCTGTAGATGTTACTGGTTAGTTCTTCATAGTGTCTGCTATCAGTCCCACCACTCACTAGATAGGGTGTTACCAGGGTCTCTGGATAAAACTTGTTTATAGAGGATTTGAGACTCAAATAGAACCTGGTCCTATCTGAAGAGCCACCACTTCCCTCCTCACGATTTAAAATCTCCATACAATAATCGTGACCAAAAGAAGAAAAATAGGCCACTATATCTTCAAACTTGTCCCCAGGAAGCATTCTAACATTGGCAACACAGGAAGCTGTTCTTGGAAGTACGTTATGGGCAGTTCCTCCTTCGCACATAGTAAAGGCTACTGTAGTCCTTATCATAGATGCTGTCTGCTTATTTTTTTCTAGTATCTTTTTAAGGATAAAGAAATACCTAGATGGATTCTTAAGGACTAGCTTTTCAGCTCCTGATTTGTAATCTGATATGTTTTTTAGCATGGCCTCAACTTCTGGAGTCAGTCTAGAGGGCCTTGGACTAGCCTGCACATTCCTTATAAAGGCCGCCATCTTGCTAATACTGGTTTCTTTTGGAGGCGCTGAGGAGTGGCCCTCATCTCCTGTAAAGGTAAATCTAAGAGATGTATTTCCTTTTTCTGCAAAGCCAACAACAGCTACATCAGAATCTATTCCTAGAGCATCACCTGAGCTAACAGCTCCCCCCTCATCAAGAATGGAATCAAAATAGATACCCCTTTCTTTCAAATAGGCAGCCATCCTAGCAGCTCCCTTTTCTCCCCCAACCTCTTCATCAAAGCCAAAGGCAAAATAAATATCTCTATTAGATTCAAAACCCTCTTCTAAAAGCTGCTCCATAGCTACCATTAGGGAAATTAAAGAGCCCTTATCATCTATAGCTCCTCTGCCCCATACCTTATCTTCTTCCAAGGCACCTGAAAATGCGGGATAGGGCCAACCATCATCAGTAGCAGGAACTACATCGTAGTGGGCAATAAAAAGGTAGGGCAAGAGGTCCTCTTTTTGTCCCTTTAATTTTAATAATAAATTATAGTCTTCTATCCTAGTGACCTCCATCTTATTATGAACCAAAGGAAAACTCTCCTCTAAAAAGTTTAAAAATCTTGTAAACTCCCCATAGTCTATGCTCTCATAATCACTATAAGAAATGGTTTTAAATTTTAATGCATCCTGTAATACTTTTATTGCTTTCATTTTCACCTCCAAGTTTTATTAATTCAATAGTATCATTTATGAGTAAATTTTTATAGCTGCCAAGAATACTTCTATCCCTTATTATATATTTAGGTAGCTTCTTGATAACCTCAGCTAATTCAGCCACCTTATCCTTACAAATCTACCCTTAGACTTTAATTACCACATAAAAGGGTCTCTCCTAAAAGGCAAGCCACTTACTATTTAAGTGGCCTGGTCCAAATAAGACTAAATTCCCTGGATTAGAGCCTATTTCTTTCCATGCCTTGCTAGCCCACTCCATATTTTTTCGCCAAATGATGTTAAATAGAAATTTACTTGTCAAAGAGAATTAAAGCTAAATACTCAAGATCCTCTTCTCCTGCATTTTCGATAGCATGGCCAAATCCATTGCCTGTAAACATAACATCACCAGCACCTAAGTAATGCTGGCTGCCATCATCTTCAGTCACCATAGCCCTACCACTTAAGATGTAATAAGTTTCAAAGTCACCTTGGTGAGTATGGAAGCCTATAGAGGCTCCTGGTTTAAGCACGCTTTTTGAAAATAATCTTCCTGTGCCACTAGCATCTTCCTTTTCCAAAAAGTGGTTGAGCTCCATTAAACCCTTACCACCCAGAAAATTCTCATGCTGCTCTTTTCTAACTTCTTCTTTTCTTTTAATCAATTTTCTTCCCCTATCTAAAAAGTTTTCCGCAGAGCCTAAAATCAGACTCCATGATAATAATTTCCAAACTTACAAAAACTTACATGTAGATAGAAATAATCATATCATATTTGACTGGTCCAGCATATATCCACTCTGGTGTTTTTTTCTTTATTTCTTTAACGACCCTTCTCTAAAAGATAAGAGGCAAAAAAAGAATCCCGGAGGATTTTAATCATCTAAGGCATTTTCAAAATTCCAAGCATCTCTAACCATATCTTCAATACCAAGCTCTGCCTCCCAGTCAAGTTCCTTTTTAGCTTTAGTTACATCTGCAAAGGATATGGCCAAATCTCCCGGTCTTCTTTCAGCTATTCTATAAGCCACATCAACCCTGTTTACCTTCTTAAAGGTTTCTACCAGCTCTAAGACCGATGTTCCCCTACCTGTACCCAGGTTATAGACCCTAGTTCCTACTCCGGCCTTCTCAAGAGCAGCTACATGACCCCGAGCCAAATCAACAACATGGATATAGTCTCTTATCCCCGTACCATCAGGGGTTTCAAAGTCATCTCCAAATACATTTAAAATCTCCAGTTCACCCTTTGCCACCTTGCATTTATAGGGCATTAAATTATTGGGTCTTCCTTGAGGGGCTTCCCCAATTAAACCACTAGAGTGGGCCCCCACCGGATTAAAATATCTAAGGAGTACCAAGGAAAAACCATCCCTTGTTTTAGCTGCATCTGTTAGAATTCTTTCACTCATAGCCTTGCTTTTCCCATAAGGGTTGGTCCTCTCTCTTAGCTCCAAATCTTCTTTTAATGGAGAAGGCTGGTCACCATAAACTGTGGCAGAAGAACTAAAGATAAATCTTTTTACATTATATTTCAAGGCAAGCTAGTAAAATACTACTAACTAAATTATTAAAATAGTACCTAAGAGGCTCTTCTACAGACTCCCCTACTGACTTATAGCCAGCAAAATGTATTATCCCATCAAATCTATTCTCCGAGAATATTCTTTCCATGACTTCATTGTTAGTAACATTTTCTATGAAGCACTCAATATCTCTTCCCACAATCTGATTTAATTTATCTAAAGTCTCAAGTTTAGAGTTACTTAAATTATCCACAATTACAACTTCATGGCCTCTTGCTAGAAGCTCAACTACTGTATGACTTCCAATAAAGCCTAGGCCTCCAGTAACTTAAATTTTCATTTTCTCTCCTCATAATCTGCACTATGAAAATTGTAAGTGATAACATTTTAAAATGCAAGGAAGGTATAAAAAAACTGCCAGTCAAACCAGCAGTCTATTTTTTAACTTAAGCAATGGGGAAGAAATAATCAATATCTTCTTCAACAGTGCTATTTGGAGCTATTCCAAAGTTTTCTACTAATACATTTGTAATATTCGGGCTTAAGAAGGCTGGAAGGCTTGGTCCAAGGTGAATATCCTTAACACCAAGTGATAGAAGTGCAAGTAACACTATTACGGCCTTTTGCTCATACCAAGCTATGTTATAGGCGATGGGTAGCTCATTTATACTTTCTACTCCAAAGATTTCTGCAAGTTTTAGTGCAATAAGCACCAGTGAATAGGAGTCATTACACTGACCTGCATCAAGAACCCTTGGAATTCCACCTATATCTCCTAAAGGAAGCTTATTATATCTGTACTTAGCACAGCCGGCTGTTAGAATTACAGCATCTTTGGGAAGGGCATTAGCAAAGTCAGTATAGTAGCTTCTACTCTTATGACGTCCATCACAGCCTGCCATAACAACAAACTTTTTAATGGCTCCAGACTTAATGGCGTCTACTACCTTATCAGCAAGAGCAAAGACCTGAGCATGGGCAAAACCACCTACAATACTCCCCTCTTCAATGGCAGTAGGAGCTGGGCAAGTTTTAGCCAGTTCAATTATCTCACTAAAATCCTTCTCTTCTCCGATTTCACCAGGAATATGCTTGCAACCTGGATATCCTGCCATACCTGTTGTATAAAGCTTGTCTTTATAACTCTCTTTTGGTGGAACAATACAGTTGGTAGTCATTAAGATGGGCCCATTAAAACTTTCGAACTCTTCTTTTTGCTGCCACCAAGCATTTCCATAGTTTCCATAGAAGTTATCATACTTCTTAAAGAAGGGATAATAGTTGGCTGGTAGCATCTCAGAGTGGGTGTAGACATCAACCCCTGTTCCCTGGGTTTGCTCCAGCAGCATCTGTAGGTCTCTTAGGTCATGGCCTGAAATTAGGATTCCAGGATTAGTTCCTGCATCAATTTTTACTTCAGTTAGTTCTGGGTTACCATAAGCAGCTGTATTAGCACCATCTAAAAGGGCCATACCCTTAACTCCAGCTGCTCCAGTATCTAGGGTTAGCTGAACTAGTTCATCTACAGTTGCATTTGGGTCTAGGGTCTTAGTTAGGGCTTTTTGTATGAAAATATCAACTTCCTCGTCTTCTTTAAGTAAAACATTGGCATGCTTGGTATAAGCACTTAGCCCCTTTAGACCATATACAATTAATTCCTTTAGACTTCTCTTATCTTCATCCTCTTCTGCAAGAACACTGACAAGATTTTTAGTATCAATCCATGATGAAGGATCCTTATTATCCCACAGGGCTGCCTGGGGAAGGTTTTCAAGGCTTGATAGCTCTTTTCTAAGACCATCCATCTCTTCAATTACCATATGAGCCCTTGCATCAATTACTTCCTGATCAAAGTTGGCATTGGTAATTGTCATGAATAGATTTCCTGTTACCAAGTGGTTGGTTTGAGTTGAAACTGTTTTTCCTTCTTCTCTAGCTCTTGTAGCCAGAGCGCTTAGTCCCTTGGTAACCCAGATTAAAAAATCCTGAGAATGGGCAACCTGAGGAGACTTACCACATACGCCTACTCGCGTACATCCTTGATTTCCAGCTGCTTCTTGGCACTGGAAACAAAACATATCTGCCATATTACCTCCTTTTTTTGAGTATAGCAAATGGGTAAGTTTATAATCTTTGAGTCAAATCAATAATTCATAAAAAAAGATAAGCCTTCCCTATTTTTCAGTTCAATCTTCCCATAGCCATGCATAGCCACATAACCCGCTTCTCTTAGCTCTTTCATCCTCCTACTGACTGTTTCATGGGTAAGACTAATTCTCTTAGCCAGCTCATCCTGGGTCATATCAATAAAGTTATTTCCATTCTCTGTCTGCCAAAGCAGAAAAAGGCCTATTCTTTTTAAAGCATCCTTCTCTGAAAGAATAGAAATCATATTCCTATCATCGCTTTGCATGGTTGAGAGAACCTGGATTATTTTTATTGCTATTTCAGGGTTTTCCATAATTATCTTTTCCAGATCTTTTTCTGAAATAAAGCAAATACCTGAATCTTCTAAAGCTATCATTTCTTCACTAGCCCTGGCAGATCGGAAGAAATTATCCCCACCATAAAAATCTCCCCTACCTAATACTTCAAAGAGGATTTCATCACCCTCCCTGGTGTATCTAACCATTTTTATTGAGCCATAACGGAGGATATAAAGTCCTTTAATCTCTTCACCTGTTGAAAGAATAGTCTCACCAGCCTTGAAATTTCTTCGCTTAATAAGGCTACTTACCTTTTGTAGCTCATCTATAGCTAAATGGGCAAAGATAGGTACCCTAGTAACACAAAGATTTTCTTCACAGGTTTGGCATTTTAAAACTAGCTCTTTCTTCCCCACTTCATCTCCTCGCCTTCATCATCAAACATTTTTCGTTTGGCCATTATGTCTTCTATTTCTACTGCAAAAATAGCTACCCTGTCTCTACTAATTTCTACTGCAATTTCGATAAACTCCATCATATCAGGAGTATACTTTTCACCTATTATTCTCAGAGCCTCCTCAATTTCTTTTTTATCTGTGACTCTTCTTAAACTGCCTCTAACCATTGCAGATGAAAACTCACTGGTAAAAACCTTACTAAGAAGCTGGGAGGCCTGACCCTGGTCTATAAGCTCTTTTATCTCTTCCCTGCTAAAAAGATTAGGCACCTGTGCCCTAGCTACAAAGGTCAGTTCCACCTCTTGTCCATCTTTAAAGGCATCAACCTTACTACCCTTAGTAGCCGAGTGAAAATAAAGTCTACTATCTTTTCTTACTACGGAAAGAACTCTAAGCATAACGCCAGTATCAGTAACTAGGCCTAGACTAGCATACTGGCTCTCATCGATTACTTTAAGTGCAAACTCCTTATCCATCTGCCTATCTTTTCTTCGCATACATCCTCCACTTTATTATTAACCTACCTAGATTACTCTCTTATTATTTGATCTAGGTACTCCATATCCTGAGAAAAACCATTTCTCAGTACTAGGCTAGCCCTGGAATCATAGGAGGTAGCCCCCTTATTAATCATTATTATATCATCACCCCCAAAATACTGGAGCATACCCGCTGCAGGATAGACCACTAGGGAACTACCTGCAACTATAAGAAGCTCCGCTTGATTCAAAAGATCAATAGCCTTAGACACAACCCCATCATCAAGCATCTCACCATATAAAACCACATCTGGTCTTATAAGTCCCCCACAATCGCATCTAGGAGTCCCCTCTTTTTCAATGACCTCTTCCAGGCTATAGGTTTTAGAGCAAGTCTGACAATAATTCCTCTCTACACTACCGTGGAGTTCCACTACATTTTTACTGCCGGCCTTTTGATGAAGGCCATCAATGTTTTGAGTGATAACACCTAGGAGCCTCCCCTCTTTTTCCCATCGGCTAAGAATCTCATGGCCTCTATTTGGCTTAGCATTGGGGTAGAGCATCTGGGATTTATAAAAGTCATAGAATTTATCAGTGTGCTTATAGAGATATCTTGATGATAACCACTCCTCAGGAGCAATGCTATAAATCCCTCCTGAAGAGCGAAAATCAGGGATGCCACTTTCAGTAGAGGTTCCAGCTCCACCAAAAAATAGGATTTTTTTAGATACTTTTATTTTTTCTAGGCTTGTCATTATCTTCCTCCTTCAAAAAAAGACATCCGAAGATGTCTTTTCCAATTACTATATACTTAGTCCTCTTCAACTAGGTCCTCTAGAACCTCTTCTACTTCTTCAGCAAGATCTTCCAAGGCTTCTTCTATGTCCTCTTCTAAAAGTTCCTCCTGATCAAAGGCATAAAATACATTAAGGCTAGCGCCCTTCAAATCATAGTCAATGAAAAGTAAAGGGGCCTTTATATCATCATAATCAAATTCAGTCCCATTATCCAGTTGACTTCCCTTGGCTAGTCCCTCAGTTTTAACATTCCAGCCCTCTGGAACAACTACATCTAAATTGCTACCCATACCCTTGACATAGAGAGTCATAGGGTTATCATCAGCTATTGCAGCTGAAAGATCTATTAGTATGTTTGAGGCTAGGGCAACAACAGAAACATCCTCGAAGACTTCTTCTGAAAAATCAACAGTCTTATTATCTGCTACAAATAAAAAGTCTGAGTTATCCCTGAGACTAGCATATTTTCTATAGGCTAAATAGCCTACTCCTGCACTTAGAGCAACACCTGTACCTATACCTAGAGCCAGATTTTTTTTCCTATTCTTACTCATTATTTACTCCTCCTTAATTTTTGCAAATATCATACGACCTGCTGGGGTCTGTAAAGAACTAGTGACTTCAACAAGCCGTTCCTGTGATAAATAGTTTTTCCCCTGATCAACCACTACCATGGTTCCATCGTGGAGATATCCCACACCTTGATCAGCTTCCTTTCCCTCTTTAAGTATCTCTAGAAGGAAGCTCTCACCAGGTAAGGCGTTAGGCTTAACTGCATTTGATAAATCATTTACATTAAGCACTGGAATTCTCTGAAGTATAGCCACCTTATTAAGGTTGTAGTCCGTTGTAATGACGGCCCCTTTTAATTCCATAGCTAAATGTAAAAGCTTCACGTCCACTTCATCTACATCTTTAAAATCTTTATCAGTGATAGTAAGACTAACATAGTCCATTTCCTTAAGTTCATTTATATAGTCAAGTCCCCTTCTTCCCTTTGCCCTGGTCAAATCATCTGCCGAGTCAGCTATATGTCTGAGTTCTTTTAGTACAAAGGAAGGAACTATGAGCTCTCCTTCAATAAACCCAGTCTTTGCTATTTCAACTATCCTACCATCAATAATAGCAGAAGTGTCCAAAACTTTGGCTTTGGCTAAAAGGTTATTCTTCTCATGAATCTTGCTTTTAATGTTAAAATGGGGGAACTCCGGGGAATAGGCCATTCTAGAACCTACAATCAAACCTAAGGTTCCAAAAAAGGTATAAGTAATCACCGACAACAGCACATTTAGTGCACTGTATACATTGCTAAAGATATTGCTCACAAAAAAGGCTACAATAAGTCCCACAAGTAGGCCAACCGAGCCCCCAATTATCTGAAGGGGTGGCTTGTCTCCAATTGTATCAGCCAAGGATTTAACGTGTTTTGATCCATATTTCCACAATAAACTTAATAATATATAAAAAATAAGTGCTGATAAAAGGGATATGGAACCATATATGATCAGTCGTATAAATCCTCTCTGCGCTACTATCTTAGGGAATAATACTGCTAGGTCAGTGGAAGATAAAATCCACTGACCAAATAAGAAGCCTAGAGTGAGCGATATAATAGCTATAACATAATTAGCTATATTTCGCATAAGGTCTCCTCCAAGTGTTTTTCTAAAATCTCATAAGCCCCATCATAATCACAGTCTCTAATAAGCATTAGTTCACTGGCCAGAATATCCATAGCATTATGGTAAAGTTGTCTTTCTCCAGAAGAAAGGCCCTTTGTATTTTCCAAGCTTTTTAGATTAACCAGTACAGTGGCCATATCAGAGGGGCTACCTGTTTTCATTTTATCTAGTGTAGTTTGATACCGTTTGTTCCAATTGGGTGAGTAGATATATTCTTCAGGTTTATGACTGGAAATTTCGTCTAAAATCTTCTCCATACTCGAGACATTACGTATGTGTAGACTTTCTCTACGATCCAATGGAAACTTTAAAGTCATTTCTTTTTGGGCCACTTTTACAGTACAGTACTCTTTTCTCTCGCCGAAGAAGTCTTCTTGCTCAATCTTAACAATAGTTCCAGCTCCATGCATTGGGTAGACGATCTTCGAACCGATTTTCATAGTTACCTCCTTGTCTATCTATACCCAATTGTAACATATATTAGCTTTACTTAGTGAAAAGAATTGAAAAGACCTCGTCGACATGCTTAACTTTATCTATCCTCATTCCCTTAACTTTCACATCAGAATCTGGAATCATTGCTCTTTCATAGCCCAGTCTTTTTGCTTCCAACAATCTCTTCTCAATCTGGGGAACACTCCTAACTTCTCCGAGAAGGCCCACTTCACCAAGGATGATCATCTTTTTAGGAAGGGCTTGATCTAGTAAAGATGAAGCAATTGAAACCATCATAGGAAGAGTAAGTGCAGGTTCACCTATTTGGATGCCACCTACTGCATTTACATAAATATCTTGATTTTGGAGAAATAGATTCCTCTTTTTTTCCAATATAGCTATAGCCAAAACTAGTTTGTTGTGGTCAACTCCCAGTGCCATCCTTCTAGGTGAGGCAAAGTTTGTTGCTGATACTAAACTTTGTATTTCCACCAGTAAAGGCCTGGTTCCTTCGATTGAAGGAAAGACTACAGTTCCTGGTTCAAAACTCGGAGTAGAAGACAAAAACATTTCTGAAGGATTATCTACCTCCTTAAGGCCAAGGCTTGTCATATGAAATAGCCCAACTTCATTAGTTGAACCAAACCTATTTTTAACTCCTCTAAGAATCCTATATACGCTTGACCCATCTCCCTCAAAGTAAAGCACAGTATCAACCATATGCTCGAGTACCTTAGGTCCAGCCAGGGTTCCACTTTTGGTCACATGTCCCACAATAAAAGTTGCTATGCCTTTATTTTTTGCTAAATCCATCAGTATACTAGTAATCTCCCTCACCTGAGATACTGAGCCTGGTGCAGCACTTAGATTCTGTGTGCTAAGTGTTTGAATTGAGTCCATTATTAGCACATCTGGCTTTTCCTTTTCAATAGTGGGTAGGATCTTTTCCAAGGAGGTTTCAGATAAAAGAAGGATATCTCTTCCCTCTATTTCTAACCTACTAGCTCTAAGTTTGATTTGAAGAGGGCTTTCCTCGGCTGAAACATATAGAACCCTTCTTCCTTCTTTTGCTACATGATGGGCCATTTGAAGGAGCAAAGTTGACTTTCCTATACCAGGGTCTCCCCCGACTAGGATTAGGCTTCCTTGAACAATACCTCCACCCAGAACCCTATCAAGTTCGCCTATACCTGAGCTGGTTCTGGAATCCTCACTTATTTCTATATCCTTTATTGGTCTAGCTTCTGTGGCAATCACAGAAGCTACTACCTTTTTCTTATCAACCACTTCTTCTAATAGGCTGTTCCAGCTTCCACACTCAGAACACTTTCCCATCCACTTAGGAAAAATCGCTCCACATTCCTGGCAAACAAATTGACTTTTCACTAGCCCTCCTTAAAAAATAAAGGGGCTAAGCCCCCTTATTAATTTAATTTTCTTTATTTAGATCTTCTATTACCTTTTCAGCAATCATGGCTGGAACTTCATCATATCTTTCAAATTCTACTGTAAACTCGCCTCTAGCCTGAGTCATAGATCTAAGATCTGATGAATAGGTGAAGAGCTCAGCTTCTGGAGCTTCGGCAAAAACAGTTTGGCCTCCATCTGCACTGGGCTCCATGCCTAGGATTCTTCCCCTTCTTTTGTTTAGGTCCCCCATAATATCTCCCATATAGTCATCAGGAATGGAGATTTCAAGGCGCATAACAGGCTCTAGGAGCACAGGATTTGCTTTGGGTAGACCCTCTCTAAAGGCAAGGGCTGCCGCTAGTTTAAAGGCCATCTCATTAGAGTCAACCGGATGGTAGCTACCATCTAGAAGAGTTGCTTTTAAATCCACCACTGGAAATCCTGCAAGAGGTCCTTTTTCCAGAGCGTCTTCAAGTCCCTTTTCTACAGCTGGGAAGAAGTTTCTAGGAACAGCACCACCAAAGATCTTCTCTTCAAATACAAAGCCTCCCTCTGATGGCTCGAATTCTATAATAACATCGCCATACTGACCAGCTCCACCAGACTGTTTCTTATGCTTACCCTGCTGGGTGACTTTGCCTCGGATAGTCTCTTTATAAGCAATCTTTTGTGGAATGACTTCTACATCAACATCAAAGGTCTCTTTAAGCTTAGCTATTAAAACCTGAATTTGCATGACTCCTTGTCCACCAATAATCATCTGACCGGTGACAGGGTTTCTAGTGATACTAAAAGTTGGGTCTTCTTCATTTAATCTTTGAAGGGATGTTCCAATCTTATCTTCGTCTCCCTTGCTCTTGGGCTGGATAGCAGTGAAAAGGCCTGGTGAGAAGAAGGGGATTGGCATAAAGCGGACCTTTCTACTCTTATCGCATAGCGTGTCTCCACTCTGAGTAACACTTAGCTTGGCTACGGCTCCAATATCCCCCGCTCCAATTTCCTTGGACTCTATTTGGTTCTTGCCCCTCATGTAAAATACATGGCCAATTCTTTCTGTAGCTTCTTTATTTGTATTGTAAACTTCCATATCCTTCTTAAGACTTCCAGAAACTACTTTAAAAAGAGAAATCTTTCCAATAAATGGGTCAACTATGGTTTTGAAAACCTGGGCACTAAAGGGACCATTTTCATCAACCTCTACTTCAATTTCTTCATCTGTATTACCTTTATAAGCCTTGACCACACCACCATTAATATCCTTGGATGTTGGCAGGTAGTCATTTATCATATCTAGTAGCATGGTTATACCAACAACCTTGCTGGCACTGCCCACCACTACTGGAACTACATCACCATTTAATACTCCAAGACGTAGGCCTTGGCGTATTTCTTCATCAGTGAATTCTTCCCCTTCGAAGAATTTTTCTAAAAGTTCCTCATCACTTTCAGCTACAGACTCAATTAGCATCTCTCTAACTGAGGCAACAGAATCAGAAAGCTCTTCTGGAATAGGTGCGTCTAGAACGCTAGGCCCTTCAATAACTCTACCAACCATGTCTACAACATTTACATAGCCCTTAAAAGCTTCTCCATCACCTATTGGTACAACAAAGGGAGCAATCTTAGTTCCAAACTCTGCCTTAAGCTTCTCGATAAGCTCAACATAATTTATATTTTCTTTGTCCATCTTGTTAATAAAGATGATACGAGGCATTTGCCTTTTTTCTGCATACTTCCAAGCCTTTTCTGTACCTACTTCTATACCTGAGGTAGCATCCACTAATATGACAGCACCGCTACTGACACTTAGGGCTCCTATAGTCTCTCCTACAAAGTCGAAGTATCCTGGAGTATCTAAGAAATTAATCTTACCACCATCCCACTCCAAAGGGATTAGGCTTGTTCCAATGGTAAACTTTCTTTGGATTTCTTCTTTGCTATAGTCCCCCACTGTGTTCCCATCATCAACTGAACCCAGTCTATCGGTGACTCCTTTGTCAAAGAGAATGGCCTCTAGTAGGCTGGTCTTACCTGAACCGCCATGGCCTAAGAGTGTTACGTTACGAATTTGGTCGCTGGCATATTGTTTCATGTATTCCTCCTGAAAAATCTATGTTTCTATTATATCATTCATTCATCAATATATAAAGCTGTAAAGCGCCCAATACTATTACTACCCAAAAATTCCTTTTTAAGCCATAAACACATAAGAAAAGGCTGCAAATTTAGCAGCCTTTCATGAACTTACCTTATAGGACAAACGCCGGTTTCGCAGCCCTCATCCCCTATATCAAAGAGCATCTCTTCTACTTCATACTTACTTATGAGTGAAGGCCTAAATGGTTTCATTTCAGCCTTTCTCTTTTCGTACTCCTCTTCCTCAATACTTTCGTAGGGAAGAAGATCATAGAAGCTATCATCTAGAGCTAGGAAGCTAATAGCTACAATATCATCCCAGTTTTCCCATACCCACTCTTCTACTCCCTCCCATTCATGGTCTCTAACATGAATGGTTATAGAAGCATTGTGGTCTACGTAGTTTTCCATAAACATCTTATAGTTTTCAAGCTGCTCAATTGCACTTACTTCATACTTGGTTTTGCCTTGGGGGGCCTTTATGGGGAATTCCACAACTTTAGTTGTACAGGTTTCCCATTCCTGGCCCACCTCTGGGAGGACTGGATATCCCAGTTCTTCACAGACCTTTACAAGTGGGTCCGATGCATTTATCCTGACCCTCCTAATATAATAGGGTGAATGAGAGTAGTGGATTCCTGAGCTTACTTCTGGTAGCTGACTCAAAGTACCTTCGGGCTTAACTGTAGTTACTAATAGTGGTGGCTCAACATCAAGCTCTGCCGCATAGGATTCAGATTCGCTTCTAGCTACACTTCTAAGCTTTCTAAGGATGTCTGCCTCTTCTTCCTTGCTAAGATTACAAGCATTTACCATATCCTGCCAACCTGTTAGAGAGGTACCAATTAGGTTATCTCTATGGTGAACATGGTTCCAGTGGGGAAGCTCAAGCTCAACCTGGGTCATCCTAAAGGCAGCTCTTGCAGAGAGCTTCTGGGCTCTTAGAAGACCTTGGATATCAAGGCTTCCATCCTTTCTAGCAAAGCCTGCAACATTGACAGTGGTCAGGTTACATAGTCCCTTGCTGTCTAAAAGTATCTCAGCACAGGGATTGACTCCTTGGAAGTTGGGTCTCCTTTTTTCACCCGCCTCTGCATTTACCCAGCCTGGCTCACCTGAGTAGCGCATCTGCTCCATCTGCCAGCTAAACATTTCTCTACTGGGTTTTGAAGTATAGTAAATAGAATTATTACTCATGGACCTATGGAGCAGATCCTTATCCACTATCCACTGGCCATCAATCTGCTTATAGAGCCTGCTCTTGGCTTCTATGGACTCCTTGTCCTCCTGGTCAAGCAGAACAATTTCAGCTGTCCTTCTAACTCCACCTACCACAACATTCTCACCAATAATATTTGCAACATCAAGGCAGTCAATGGGCCTTAACTTTATCCAGCGCTCATTTTTAATTAACCCTGCTGTTTTAATAACTCTGTCAATCTTAAGGAACATGTTTTTTAGAGAAGAGTGGCCACTGGCGGTCCCACCAAAGGTTTGCAGCCTCTCACCCATAGGCCTAACATGGTCATAATTTATAATAATTGTCTTAATGTTCCGGTAATCATTGCTGTGGATTAGATTTAAAAAATACTCTAAGGATTGAACCCATCCCTCTTTACTATCACCAACGGTAATCTTTACAGTTGAGTTATAGTAGAACTCAATAGAGGTATTATCCTCTCTATCCCTTTTTGGAGTTGGTGTGTAATCCTCATGGATTAGCTCATAGTCAGTCCTAATCTTTGGAATCTTTTCAACATCTTTTCTAAGGATTCTTATTCCCACTCCACTTCCTATCATAAGCAGATAAAAAAGATCTTTAAAGGCAGACAGACTATCTAAAATCTCGAAGGAGCAGTTAAAGTTACTCATAGGATAATGCTTGGCAACTCCAGTATTACCTACCCAGAAAGTTCTACCACTTAGAAATTGTTTCATGTTGTAGATACTATCAAATAATTCCTCAGCCTCGCTGGTTGTTGTAGGTACTAGGGTGCAGTTATACTCCACGGCCCGCTTTACAGTTTCCCACCAGTTTTCTCTTCTTTTTTCTTCAGGAATCCAACGAGAATAGGTCCTATAGAAAACAAAGTTCCCCAGCTGGTCCATCGGAGAAGGAGCATGCTTGTATTTTCTTAGAAAGGTTTCACTGAGTAAATCCTCTCCTTCACCCTTTCTTTTACGAAGGGGCCTGGTCTTGTCCTTTTCGTTCCTATAAATAATGTAACGCTTAGCCGCGTCCTTTCTTGGGCTACTCATTAGCTGCTCTTCAACCAGGTTTTGAATATCATCAACTGAAACTATGCCCTTTGAAGAAGCCAGAGTTTCTTCAATATCCTCACTTATCTGATCAGCAAGCTCTTTATCAACTCCCAATTCTGTTTCAGCCATGGCTTTTTGAATAGCGGAGCTTATCTTCCTACTATCAAAATCAACCTCATAGCCTTCTCTTTTAACAACACGTAACATAATAATCTGTCCTCCAAACACTAGATGTAGTATATAATTCTGTATTAGTACACCACATATGATATATCCATTAGTCCTATAAGGCAAGCTTTTAGAGGCTAATAATTTGTGGAAAGTTAGCTATAAAGGCTAAAAGCTTTGAAACTTAGGGAAAAAATGAAGAAAACTAATTACTGAAAAGAGCTTGGCAACTTAAAGGTTGAATAGTCCTCTAAAATAATTGAAGCTTTTGCCGGGAGATGGCCTAAAACCTCAACTAATATATATGAACTTTACCTATTGTTTTAATCAGAAAAACACAAGATATTGATGTTATTTCCAGTTTAACCACTTTCTATAGTGGATAGATTTAATATTGCCCCTATTTAATAGTCATGAAAACAAAAAGAGACCATGTCTCCATGGTCTCAAAGATTTAATGTTTTTAGTACATTTTTGCTCCAGCTGGAATCCTTGGATTCAGTATTATTAAGTTTAATCTTTCTTGGCCTTCTTCTTCATGGATAGCAGATATTAACATACCCTCTGAATCGACTCCCATCATCTTTCTTGGTGGAAGATTACAAATGGCTAGGAGGGTCTCTCCGATTAAGTCTTCTGCCTTATAGTACTCTTTAATGCCACTCAAGATAAGCCTTTCCTTACCTGAGCCGTCGTCTAAGGTAAACTTCAAGAGTTTATTACTCTTTGGTACTTCCTCGCAATTAAGGACCTTTACTGCTCTAAAGTCTGACTTTTGGAAGGTTTCAAAGTCAATCATATCCTCAAATAGTGGCTCTACCTTGACCTTTGAAAAATCAACTTCTTCTATAGATTTTGTCTCTGTAAGACTAGGTTTTGCTGTTTTTTCCTCATCTACACTTTTATCTAAGGGCTTCATTGTTGGAAAGAAGATTACGTCCCTAATTGAAGCAGAATTAGTCAGAATCATAATCAACCTATCTACTCCAATTCCTAAGCCTGCAGTTGGGGGTAGACCAACTTCTAGAGCTTGGAGGAAGTCCTCATCCATAGGATGACTCTCATCATCTCCCAGCTGTCTTTGCTTAACCTGGTCTTCAAACCTTTGGCGCTGATCCAAAGGATCATTGAGCTCACTATAGCCATTGGCAATTTCCCAACCATTGGCAAAGGCCTCAAACCTATTGGTATAACGAGGGTCATCTGGATTCTTCTTTGCCAGGGGTGAGATTTCAGCTGGATGGTGCATAACCATGGTGGGTTGAACTAAATCAGCCTCACAAAACTCCTCAAAAGCCGCTTCTATTATATGTCCTATCTGGGCATAGGGCTCCAGCTCTAGGTGGAGTTTATTCTTAGCAATATCCCTAGCTTCTTCAAGACTTTCAAGAGAGTAGAAATCTACCCCAGTCTTTTCTTCTACTAGTTTATGCATTGAGACCCTTCTCCAAGGAGTTTTAACATCGATTTTCCTACCTTGATATTCAATCTCTGTTGTACCGTAGAGCTCTAGGGCCAGATACTCAACTAGGTTTTCTGTTATCTCCATTACATAGTTGTAGTCTTCATAGGCTGTATAAAGCTCTATACTTGTAAACTCAGGATTATGCCTGGTGGATACTCCTTCGTTTCTAAACATCTTACCCATTTCGTAGACCCTATCAAAGCCGCCTACTACTAATCTTTTTAAATAAAGCTCGTTAGCAATTCTCAGCTGCATTTCCATGTTAAAAGTATTATGGAAGGTTTTAAAGGGTCTAGCAATAGCCCCGCCTGCAACTGTGTCTAAAATTGGAGTCTCTACTTCTAAGTAATTTCTTTCATCAAGGAACCTTCTGATTCCTCTGATTATTTTATTTCTTTTTATAAAGGCATCCTTAACCTCTGGATTCATTATCAAATCCACATATCTTTGCCTATATCTGAGTTCAGGATCCTTAAGCCCATGGTGCTTTTCAGGTAGAGTAAAAAGGGACTTGGTTAAAAGAGTAATTTCTTCTGCCTTAACAGAGATTTCATCTTTTTTTGTCCTAAAAACTTCACCCTTGATACCAAGGATATCACCTATGTCATAGGCTTTAAACTCTTCAAAGAGCTCCTCCCCAAGATCATCTTTTCTCACATAAACCTGGATGCGCTCTGTTGAATCTTGAATATTGATAAAGGCCGCCTTGCCCATAAGGCGCTTTAGCATTAGCCTACCAGCAATAGCAACTTGTTTACCCTGGTAGTCATCGTAGTTTTCTAAAATATCTTTAGCAAAACTATCCTGATCAAAGCTCTCCACTTTATAGGGGTTTTTCCCTTTAGCCACCAAGTCATTTAGTTTGTCAATACGAATTTGTCTTAAATCTGTTTCTTGGGTCATAGCCTTCCTTCCTTTATCTAAATTTGTTTGCTGATGCCTTTAATCTCATAATGAGTTAGACCAGAGGGTAGGTGGACTGCCACAGTTTCTCCACTTTTTTTACCCATAAGAGCCTTACCCAGTGGTGACTCATAGGAAATTTTAGCTTCGAAGGGATCAGCCTCTCTAGAACCTACCATCAAATAAGCTTCTTCTTCTTTTGTTTCAATGTTTACAAGCTCTACTTTATGTCCTATGAAGACAACATCTTCTGGTATATCTTTGTCTTCAATAACCTTAGAAAACCTAATTAGATTTTCGAGTTTATCTATTTCTAGTTCCAGTTCGGCTTGGGCATTTTTAGCTTCATCATATTCAGCGTTTTCTGAAATATCGCCAAAGCTAATAGCTTCCTTTATTCTTTCGGCAATTTCCTTGCGTTTAACCACCTTTAGGTTTTCAAGTTCTGCCTCTATTTTCTCTAAGCCTGCCTGGGTTAAAATTGTTTCCTTCAAAATAAATACCTCCACTAAAATATACTAAAGTCTATGCCATCTAGTAGTCAATGTCAAGGATTGCAGATAAAATATCATCTAAATCCTGTCCACTCTTAATATTTGAAAGCCTATCCCTAAACTTCGCACTACCTGCAAAATCCCTTACATACCAAAGACCATGCTTTCTAAAGGCTGAAGCAGCATAGACCTCCCCCATTTCCTCAACTAAGTAAGAAAAGTGGAGCCTCATAGCATCTACAACTTCCTTCATAGATGGCTTAAGTGGTTCTAAGCCCTTTTCAAAGTAGTTTTTATAGTCTCTTACTAGAAAGGGGTTGCCTCTTAAGGCCCTGGCTACCATAACGGCATCTACCTGGTAGCTCCTCATTTTTTCCAAGCCTTCCTGGAGACTGCTTATATCACCATTACCGATTACAGGTATCTGCAAGGCCTCTTTTACCCTGGCTATATCTTCCCAGTTAGCTCTACCCGAATACATCTGCTGGGTGGTTCTACCATGGACCACTACCATTGAAGCGCCAGCCCTTTCCATGGCCCTGGCAAACCTAACTGCATTTTTATTTTCTTCACTAATGCCTGTCCTGATTTTCACACTTACAGGTTTACTGGTATGCTCTACCAGGCTAGCTACAATTTCCATAGCAAGTTTCTCATTTTTCATTAGAGCAGAGCCCTCGCCATTTTTAAAAATCTTTTTTACGGGACAACCCATATTTATATCAAGAACCTCATATTGATAGTTCTTTTCAAGATAGAGAGCAGCCCTCACCATATAGTCTGGATCACTGCCAAATATCTGAAGGGCCAAAGGATGATCGCTTTCATGACTCTTAGCATAGTCTATGGTTCTTTCATTTCCATAGCAGATCCCCTTGGCACTTATCATCTCACTAACACTATACTCTAGGCCCATCTCCCTTAGGAGTCTCCTAAAAGCATAGTCAGTAACCCCGGCCATGGGTCCTAGTAATAATTTAGAAGGAAATAAATCTAACATCCCACCTCCAATAATTAGTATCATAATACTTTATCATAAAACCATAAAAAAAGGTAGGATTTACAGGTGATATTTAACCTTAAATTTGAATAATCCCCCTTATTTAAGTTGCTATTTCAACTCATGGGTGATTTAGTCATCTACCTTAGATACACTTGCTGCAATGGCCTGAGCCAAGCCTTGATCAAAGGCGCTGGCTATAAACTTTTGAGGGCCCAGTTCCTCGATAGGAAGAAAGTCTGCCAGGGCCTGGGCTGCTCTTAGAAACATGGACCTATCTACCTTTTTAATTTTATTTTCAAGAAGACCTTTAAAAAATCCTGGAAAAATAAGAAGGTTATTAATTTGATTTGGGTCATCGCTCCTACCTGTTGCCACCAAGGCAGCTCCCGCCCTTCTTGCTTCATCAGGGTCAATTTCAGGCACCGGGTTTGAACAGGCAAAAACTATTGGATCCTCCCCCATTTTTCTTATATCTTCCTCGTCTAAAATATTAGGAGCAGAAAGACCTATAAAAACATCCTTACCTCCTATTATTTCTTTTAATTTTCCCTTTTCTCCCCTGGAGTTAGTTAAGCCAGCCAACTGCTTTTTCTCCCCACTTAAATCTTTTCTATCTAAGCTTATGACTCCTTTACTGTCAGCTAGCACAAGATCTGTAAAGCCAGCTTCTATTAGGAGTCTTGCTGTAGCTAGGCCTGCCGCCCCTGCGCCAGATATAAGGATTTTAGGATTAGACTTTTTAGTTATTCTTAGAGCATTTATAAGCCCAGCCAGTACCACCATAGCTGTTCCATGTTGATCATCATGAAATACTGGTATATCAAGCCTTTCAGATAGGTGTCTTTCTATCTCAAAGCACCTTGGGGCAGCAATATCCTCTAAATTTATTCCTCCAAATCCCTTACTTATAAGCTCAGCCGTCTCTACAAACCTATCTACATCCTGACTATCTATTAGAATAGGCCAGGCGTCTAGCCCTCCAAAGGCCTTAAATAGAGCTGCCTTGCCCTCCATAACAGGAAGTGCTGGGCCTGGTCCAAGATTACCCAGTCCAAGAACCGCAGAACCATCAGTTATAACTGCAACAGTATTTGCTTTAGAGGTGTAGGCATATAATTTTTCCTGGTCTCCTTTTATCTCTAAACACACCTGAGCAACCCCAGGAGTATAGGCTAGTTCTAAATCTTCCCTATTATTAAGACGAGTTTTTAACTCTGTACCAATCTTACCATGATTTTCTTCATGGTAGGCCAGAGACCTCTCCTTTAAATTGTTTTTCATTGTCTCCTCCCTCTTAAGAGATTATATCACCAAGAAACTTATAGATATATATAATCTTATACATAATACTATTTAATAATTTCCTGAATAAAGGGTATATAGGTATTGTTAATTTACTAAGGAGGTAAATAGATGAAGAAATTTTTTAGTTTATTCCTTGTTCTCATCCTGCTATTTTCAGTAGCAGCTTGTGGTAACAAGGAAGACACCCCTGTTAAAGATACTCCAGAGGAGGATCTAACAGAAGATGTTGATGACGTTGTTGAAGAGCCGGTAGAGGGTTCCCTGTCTGTGCAAGCAGAAGAAGAATGGAAAGAATACTATGAAGCAGCAATTGAGCGTTTTGTAGCAGACAATCCTGGCACAGAAATTGAACTAAAAGTTGTTGCTTCCTTTGATCACTTAGATGTGATTGATAGCACTGACCCTACCAATGAAGACGTAGCAGATATCTTTGCACTACCAGCTGATAGACTCTTTGGTCTGATTGAAAATGAAGTCTTAGCTGCTATTGATGCTAAGTCTATTGCCGGAGTTACAGGAGGCTTTAGTGACTACGATGCTGGCTTAGGTGGAGCCTTTTCAATTGATGGTGAATACTTCGCCTTCCCCATGAATATCGAGACTCTTATCGCCTATGCCAACACTGCCAATGCACAAGCAGTTGGTCTAGACCTTGATGGGAAAGTAGAGCTTAACGCACTTGATAGTACTGCAGTACTCCTACCTAGCTTTGATGCCTGGTTTGGTGTAGCTGTTACTAACTCTTCTGATATTGAGCTACTGGGCCAAGATAATGATGGGTTATTCTCAGATATGACCCTTGAATGGGATGAACTTAGTGCAGAAAAGCAAGCCACATTTGAAGAACTTTACACCTACTGGAAGAACAATCAAGAAGCTGGTAACCCAATGTGGGATGCTGAAGCTGCTTGGGGCTATATGGACTCCAAGTTTATGAGCGGTGAAAATGGTGTTCTTAGGATTTCTGGTCCATGGGATGCAGCTAGCTTCTCTGAGCAAGCTGGTCAAGGTGAAGATCTTGCCATTCTACCCCTAGGTTCAATCACAGTTGCTGGCAAAGAACTAAGTCACTGGAAGGGTGGCTGGGGACTTGGAATTAATGTTCGTCTTGAAGATGATGAAGAAAGATTAGCCCTTGCTGAGGCCTTTATCGCAGAACTAATGAATCCAGAGTATGCAGTGGAGTTCTATAAGGCCGCTGGCAAGATTATGGAGAATGTTGATGCCAGTGTCTATGCTTCATCAGACCTACCAGAAACTGACAAACTCATTATTGATAACGTCCTAGCTTCCTATGAAGATGCCCCTGCAAGACCTCTTTTCACAGAGTGGGGTCATGTTTGGGATACTTGGAAAAATGGCCTTCTTTCCTGGTCAGCTGAAAAGCCCGAGAGTGCCCAAGAAGGTTATGAACTTTTAAAAGCAAGCTTTGATGCAATGATGATGAATTTCTAGTATAATTAGAAGAGGCCTTAGGCCTCTTCTTTTCAAATCTTTTAATTGGGGTAGTAAGTTGAAAAAACGCAAGCTAGACATTTACCTACTCGGCCTTATATCTACATTTATTGTTTTAACTTCAATAGAGGTCCTCTTAAGGACCTATAACCTTAGCCTTGCAAGTGGACCAGAGCAGGACCAATTCAAGGCACTTCTTTTAATGACCTACTTAAAGCAGTTATTTATTCCTGTTCTTTTTAGCCTCTATCATTTGTTCTTATCAAATAAAACAGGAAATCACAGTCTGGTTAAACTAAGCTGGACCCTATTACTGGGAATTTCAGTAATAAACCAGCTACTTACCCTAGACTTAAATTCTTTTTTCTATTACGGCAAGTCTATTTGCCTTTTGATAATTATTGTCCTTAACCTTAATAGTACAAAGGAGTCAGTATGACAAGTGAGTATCTATACGACCATCTTGATAGGGCCTATCCAAGAAAGAATCTCTACCTTAAAGACTTAGCCCAGTTACAAGCTAAGGATGCTGATCAAAGCCAGATTAAAGACTTTATTAGTAGTAAAGCAGAGCATCCCTACACAAGCAAGCTTAATGACTACAAGAAAAACGAAAAAATCTTTATTCAAGAAAAAAAGAAAGCTAGCCAAGAAAAGATATCCCAGCTTAAGGTGTCAAATGATTTAAGCTATTTTTTAATAGAAAAATTTGAAGCTGAAGAGGACTTGAAGTTTTATCAAAAGTATCTAGACCTGACCTATGATGCTGAGCTAGGCTACGAATCGGCCCTAATACTTTCAACTAGACTAGATGGGATTATAAGTAATCTGGAAAAGATGGAAAGAGAAATAACCGAGCTAGAGGCTTGCACTGCTATACTTGATGGAACTGACAAGTTTAATCACACCTTCATAAGTAGGGAAGACTATAAGGCCTCTATAAAAGAGCTTAAAAGCAAGCGAAAAGAAGGCCTAATTTCTGCCAAGGCCCTAGAGACAGGAAGAAGAGAACTTAAGGAAGCCTACAAATATAGTAAAGAGCTAAGGAAACTAGAAGACCCTGAGTATAGACTTAAAAAAGAAATTCAAAGTAAAAAACACGCTAAGAGCAACTATGTAAAGACCTCAAAAAGGCTTCTAAAGGACGACCTAGCACAAATAAGGCGAAGGGTACCTATTGAAATTGAAAGGAAAAGAGCTTATTTACCCTGGATTAGCCTTCCATTTCCAGGACTGGGCCAACTTCTTAATAATCAAAAAGCCAAGGCTCTACTTTTCTTTCTTGCAGGCCTTTTTATCTACCTAGTTGCTATCCCCTACTCTCTAGGCTTTGCCAACTACCAGGGCAAGGGGCTGGCAGGGCTTATTTCCTTAGCTGCTGGAGGCAAGAGGACTGATAGGTCAATAATCTTTATGATAGAAGGAATTATAGCCCTTACCCTGCTTACTTTATCAGCCCTAATAATTATCTTTTCCTTTCTAGATGTTAAGAAAGTCAATCAGGATAGATATAAGGGAATAAGGACTAGAAATTGGTTTGAAACTAGGTCCTCCATCCTAGAAGATGGCTTTCCCTACCTAGTGTCTCTACCTGCCTTTTTTGTTATTGTATTTATAGTTATAGTACCCATTATGACAACCCTCCTCCTTTCTTTTGCCAACATGGGCCCCAAGACCCAGTCCAAGTTTCCTTGGATAGGTCTTGCCAACTACAAACTGCTTATTACAGGTCAGGGCTTGGTAGGTAGCGTCTTCTGGAAGATTTTTCTTTGGACCATTATATGGACAATAGGAGCTACAAGCCTGGCTATCTTTATAGGCTTTGCACTAGCCCTACTTGCCCACAATCCTAGAATTAAAGGCAAGGGTATCCTAAGGACCATCTACCTGCTTCCCTGGGCAGTTCCAGCCTTTATAACCATTATGTTCTTTTCCATCATGTTTTCCCCAGGTGGAGAGCTGAGCCTGCTTCTATCAAAACTTATGGGCAGGACTATAGATGTAAAAAACAGCATGATCTGGACCCGGGCAGTCCTAATACTACTCCAGGGATGGCTAGGTTCATCATATATCTTCCTCCTATCTACTGGAGTACTCCAAGCTATACCTGATGACCTATATGAAGCAGCAGAGATAGATGGGGCCAATTCCTGGCAGCGCGTCTTAAAAATCACCCTACCCATAGTCCTCTTTCAGACGGCCCCCCTACTTGTTAACCAGTACACTTTTAACTTTAATAACTTTAGTATTATCTACCTCTTTAATGGAGGTGGACCCTTTAGCCCTCTTGAGTATGGAAACCTAGCGGGATCCTCGGATATTCTGATTTCATATATCTACAAGCTCACAATAAACAACCAGTACCAAAGCGTAGGTGCAGCAGTCTCCATCTTCATATCCATGGGACTCATGCTAATTGCCTATTTAGGCTTTAGAAACACCAAGGCCTTTAAGGAGGAAAGACTATGATTAAGAAAAGAAAAAAAGACCTTTATCTATCAGATAGGCAACCCCTAACTCCACTGGGTAAGTTCTTTCTTGCTTTAAATTATTTTGTTCTTATCTCCTATAGCCTGGTAATCCTTTGGCCTTTAAGCCGCATGGTTATTTCAGCCTTTAACGGAAAGCAGGGCAGATATATAAGCCTAAGTGGAAAATATGAGTTTTCCTTTAAACATTTTGAGTATCTTTTTAAGGAGACGCTTTATCTGACCTGGGTCAAAAACACTCTGGTAATAGCTGTGGCTACAGCTATTTTGACTATTCTAATTGTCTCCTTTACTGGCTATGCCTATTCGAGGTTTAGGTTTAAAGGGAGAAAAACCTCCCTTATGACAATTATGCTCCTGCAAACTATTCCAACCTTTGCAGGAATAACAGCCTATTTCACTCTCCACAGCATTATCTCAGACTTTTTTCCCTTTATTACTAGGCAGATGATGCTGATCTTTATCTATACAGGAGGAGGAATCGCTGCTAATACCTTTATATTAAAGGGTTATATGGACTCTATATCAACTGAACTTGATGATGCAGCTATGATTGATGGTTGTAGCTATATGCAGATCTATAAGCTTATAATTATGCCTATTGTAAGACCCATGCTGGCCATCATAGCCCTGTGGTCCTTTATAGGCCCCTTTATGGACTATATGCTACCCAAGGCCCTTCTCACAAAGCCTGAGAGCTACACGCTAGCAGCAGGGCTCTATACTCTAATGAATAATAGAGAAACCTTAAACCAACCTGCCTTTGCCGCAGGGGGGCTATTGACTGCCCTACCAATTGTAATTCTGTTTATAGTCCTACAAAAAGAACTAATATCTGGCCTAGCCCAAGGCTCAGTTAAAGGATAGGAGAAAATCATGCGGGTTGAACTTAAAAATATAGGAAAAAAATATGAAGGAAGAGAAAACTTCACTATACGAGGGGTAGACCTAGTTATTGAAGACCAGGAGTTTTGCGTTATCCTAGGGCCTTCAGGCTGTGGTAAATCTACTCTTCTTAGAATGATTGCTGGCCTTAACTCTATAACTGAAGGAGAGCTACTCTTTGATGGCAAGCTCATGAACAAGGTTCCTCCAAAAGACAGAGATATTGCCATGGTCTTTCAAAGCTACGCCCTCTATCCCCATATGAGTGTTTATGAAAATATGGCCTTTTCTCTAGCCATGAGAAAGGAAAGTAAGAAACTTATTGATGAAAGGGTAAGAGAAGCCGCAGATGTCCTACAGATAAGTGAGTATCTTTACTCCAAACCTTCTGATATATCAGGAGGCCAAAGGCAAAGGGTGGCCCTAGGTAGAGCCATGGTTAGAAAGCCCAAGGTCTTTTTAATGGATGAGCCACTATCAAACCTGGATGCCAAACTTAGAGAGCACATGAGAATCGAACTGGTAAGACTTCATAAGAGTCTTGACACCACAACTATATATGTAACCCATGACCAGACTGAGGCTATGACCATGGCTAGTAAGATAATCCTTCTAGACCAGGGAAAGATCCAACAAGTTGGAAAGCCAGAAGAATTCTACAATAGGCCCGAGAACCTTTTTGTAGCAGGCTTTATAGGCTCTCCAACCATGAATATCCTAAAGGGCGAGATAAGAGGCGGCAGCTTCCAGAGCTTGGATAGGAGTCTAAATATTAAGCCCTCTCAGGAAGATTATGAACTACTTAAAGGGTACGAAAATAAGGAGGTCTATCTAGGTATTAGATCTGAAAGATTCCTTCCAGATAAAGAAGGTAGTCTAGAGGTTCTTGTAGAAGTTATAGAGATGCTGGGCAAGGAAAAACTTCTCTATACTAAGCTAGGTGAACATAGCTTTATAATCTCAGTTCCCGGTCATAGCCAGTATGAAGAAGGAAAGAAATATAAGTTTTCGCCTGACAAGGGGGCTCTCCACTTCTTTGATGGTGAAAGTAAAGAAAGAATAAATTAAAAAACCGAGCTTTTATAAAGCTCGATTTTTTTTATACAGATTCCACCACTCTATAAGAAGAGTGATAAAAGAACTCCAGCTGCAACAGCTGAACCTATAACTCCAGCAACGTTGGGACCCATGGCATGCATGAGTAGGAAGTTGCCTGGATTCTCCTTTTGACCAACCACTTGGGAAACCCTGGCAGCCATAGGAACAGCAGAAACTCCAGCAGAACCGATAAGTGGATTAATGGGATCTTTAGTAAACTTATTCATAAGCTTAGCTAGTAGAACTCCCATTGCAGTACCAAAGCCAAAGGCTACAACTCCAAGTGCCATAATAAGTAGGGTCTTAGGAGATAAAAACTGCTCTGCATTGGCAGTAGCGCCAACAGTGGTGCCTAGGAAAATTGTAACAATGTACATTAGGGTTTCACTGGCAGCATGCTTAAGCTTATCTACTATTAGGACCTCTCTAAAGAGATTACCCAACATCAGCATTCCAATTAGTGGAGCTGCAGCAGGAACTATAAGAGAAACCAGAAGAGTTACCATAATTGGGAAGATAATCTTTTCTTTTTGAGTAACTACTCTGAGCTGCTCCATTTTTATCATTCGCTCTTCTTTTGTGGTAAGGGCCTTCATAATAGGAGGCTGAATTACAGGTACTAGAGCCATATATGAATAGGCTGCAATGGCAATAGAACCAAGTAGATGGGGAGCTAGTAAAGACGTTAGATATAGGGCAGTAGGTCCGTCAGCTCCACCAATAATACCAATTGAGGCTCCTTCTGCTGCTGTAAAGACCCCTGAAACCACCGCACCAATAAAGGTTGCAAAGATTCCAAACTGGGCTGCAGCACCAAGAAGTAGACTCTTAGGGTTACTAATTAGTGGACCAAAGTCCGTCATAGCCCCTACCCCCATGAAAATCAGAGGTGGGAAGACCCCCAGGGAAACTCCCTGGTATAAATAATAGAGGACACCACCAATTTGATTTTCAGTTGGTGGATCCATCATCCCAGCCAGTGGAAGGTTGGCTAAGAACATTCCAAAGGATATGGGAATTAATAGCAGTGGTTCAAACTGCTTGACGATAGCAAGGTACATAAGCACAAAGCTAATGCACAGCATGATTATCGTCTTAATATCCATTGCTACAAATCCAGAGGATTTGAAGAAGTTTATAAATACATCAACCAAGACTGGCCTCCTAGCCTAATACAAGTAAAGAATCACCTGAGTTTACTGCGGCTCCCTTTGTGGTATTGACTTGAGTTACTGTACCAGCACTGGGTGCCATAATTTCATTTTCCATTTTCATAGCTTCTAGGATAACAAGAACCTGTCCAGCCTCAACCTGATCACCAGGAGAAACTAAAACATCAACTATTGTTCCAGGCATTGGGGCATCAATGGAGCCTGCACCACCACCGGCTACTGGAGCAGCTGCAGGTGCGGCTGCTGGAGCTGGGGCTGCTACTGGCGCTGGAGCTGGGGTTTGAGCTGGGGCTGCTGCTGGTCTAGCTACTCCGCCTAGCTCTTCTACTTCTACTTCATAAACTTTTCCATTAACAGTAATTTTGTATGTTTTCATGCTTTTTTATTCTCCTAATAAATTTCTCTATTCATTGTTTCTAAAACACCAGCCTGGCTCCAAAGTGGTATGTTATTTCCTACTTCCCTATATCCTCGAATCTTAATCTGATCCTGGCTTTGTCCACTGGAAGCTGCTATAGCTGCTATCAAAATAGCAACAAGTTCTTCTTCATCATCCTGGCTTACTACCTGAAGAGGCTCCTTCTTAGCTTGAGGCTGGTCTTTTACCAAGTCCGTTGGCGCTTTAACTGGGTTTAACAGCCTGCTCATAGCCTTGATAGCATAGAGAAGAAGTATTAGAACTATAAAAGTTATCCCCATTCCTAAAGCTGTAACTATAAGGGCATTTATAAGCCTTTCCATTACGGGCATTTGTGACATATCTTGTAGGGCTGCAAACTCTTTCATTTTACCTCCTATAGTGGCATGTTGCCGTGTTTCTTACGGGGTAAACTCTCACGCTTGCTCTCTAGCATTACAAAGGCGTCAACTAGCCTGGCTCTGGAGCTATGGGGTAGGATAACATCATCAACATAGCCTCTTTCAGCTGCCTTATATGGAGTTGCAAATTCTTCATCATATTGGTTTATACGGGCCGCTCTTTCAGCCACCGGATCATCTGCTTCACCAATTTCTTTTCTAAAGATAATATTGGCAGCACCCTGGGGTCCCATAACTGCGATTTCAGCAGTTGGCCAAGCATAAACTATATCAGCTCCAAGTTCCTTATTACACATGGCAATATAGGCTCCACCATAGGCCTTTCTGACAATCAGAGTAACCTTGGCAACTGTGGCCTCGCTATAGGCATAGAGCATCTTGGCACCGTGACGGATAATTCCAGTGTACTCCTGCTCGGTTCCAGGTAAAAAACCAGGAACATCAACAAGGTTTAAAAGAGGAATGTTAAAGGCGTCACAGGTTCTAATAAATCTAGCTGCCTTATCAGAGGCATTTACATCAAGGGTTCCGGCTAGGACTTTAGGCTGGTTAGCAACAACGCCAACACTTCTACCGCCCATGCGAGCAAAACCAGTTATGATGTTTTGAGCATAGTAGGCTTGATACTCCATAAAGTCACCATTATCAACAAGGCTAGTAATAATATCTCTCATATCATAGGGTTTATTGGGATTTTCAGGTATAAAGCTGTCAAGATGCTCTAGGAAGCCTTCTACTTCACCGCTATCTACTAGAGGTGTTCTTTCGGCATTATTACTTGGTAGGAAGCTAAGTAGCCTGCGAATCTCACTAATAGTATCCTCATCGCTTAGATTATGAAAATGAGCAACTCCCGATGTGGAGTTATGGGTCATGGAACCACCAAGATCCTCTGCTGATACCTTCTCACCAGTAACTGTCTCAATTACTTGGGGGCCAGTTATGAACATCTGGGCTGTTTTATCTACCATAAAGACAAAGTCAGTTAGAGCTGGGGAATACACTGCCCCGCCGGCACAGGGTCCCATGATAGCTGTAATCTGTGGGATTACGCCAGAAGACATGGTGTTGGCATAAAAAATCTTTGCATAGCCAGAAAGAGCGTCAACGCCTTCTTGAATCCTGGCTCCACCTGAGTCATTAAGACCAACTATAGGGGCACCTACCTTCAAAGCATTCTCTTGTGCCTTTACAATTTTAGCTGCATGCATCTCACCAAGGCTTCCACCGATAACTGTAAAATCCTGAGCATAGGCATAAACTAGTCTATCATTGACATAGCCATAGCCAGTAACAACTCCCTCTCCAGGGGCCTCAACCTTGTCCATACCAAAGCTTGTAGCTCTGTGGGTAACAAAAGCATCAAGTTCTACAAAGGTGTTCTCATCAAAGAGAAGTTCCAGACGCTCTCTTGCAGTTAGCTTACCCTTTGCGTGCTGGCTTTCTACTCTTTTAGCACCACCACCGGCAACGACTTTCTCCTTTTTCTCTACAAGGAGTTTGTTTTTATCCATTCTTTCCTCCAATGATTTATTCTCTCTCAGAAAGCTCTATTAGAACTCTCCCACTACTCTTGGGGTGTACAAAGGCAATACTGGCTCCACCTGCTCCATAGCGGGGGTTTTCATCAATCATCAGCATTCCTTTTTCCTTCATATAGGCAATTCCCTCTTCAATATCATCCACTCTAAAGGCTAGATGCTGAATACCAGGACCACCATTTCTTTCAATAAACTTTGATATAGGTCCATCCTCATGGGTAGATTCTAGAAGTTCTACCTCTGTGTCTCCAACAGGTAAAAATGCAACCCTTACCTTCTGTTCTTCTACTACTTCAATACCTGCAAGTTCAAGTCCCAGCACATCCCTCCAAAAAGGTAGGGCGTCATCCAGGCTTTCAACTGCAATACCAATATGGTCTAGCCTAAGTACTTCCATGAATCCTCCTATATTTTTTCAAAAAGCTGATTAGCTGCGGCGTAGGGGTCTATAGTCTTCTCAGTGAGCTCTTCTAAAACTAAGGGGTAGTCCTCGAGTTTTTTTACCTGCCTAAAAAGCTTATCTTGGAGTATCTCAAAGAGTAGCTCATTAAGATTGCGCTTTCTTCTTTCAAAAAGAAGTCCATCTTCCTCTTGAAAGGCTCTATGAGATTCAAGGGCGTCCACCACTTCCTCAATGCCTTCTTCTTTAGTGGCAGAAGCCAGCAGAACAGGTGGCCTCCATGACTTTTTAGGCATAAAGCTCAGCATGGCCTCCACTTCTATCTTGGTCTTATTGGCACCAGGTAGGTCGCTTTTATTGATAACAAATATATCACCAATTTCCATTATTCCAGCCTTCATAGCCTGGATGTCATCTCCCAGTCCAGGTACCATGACCATAAGAATACTATCGGCATGCTTTACAATCTCAACCTCAGACTGACCTACCCCAACGGTTTCAATTATTATTATGTCGGCACCCACTGCATCAAGAATTTGAACAGCAGATGAGGTAGCAGCTGAGAGACCACCTAATTGGCCCCGGCTTCCCATGGAGCGAATAAACACCCTGGGGTCTGTGGAGAGCTCATTCATCCTGATTCTATCTCCTAGGATTGATCCCCCTGTAAAAGGGCTGGTGGGGTCAATGGCGATGATGCCAACATTCTTATCCCTGGATATAAAACTCCTAGCCAGAATATCGGTAAGAGAGCTCTTTCCTGCTCCAGGAGGACCAGTTATGCCAATTACATAGGCAGACCCAGTCTTCTCATAAAGAGCTTCAAAAACCTCTTCATGGCCTTCTACAGCATTCTCCACCATGGTAATCATGCGACCTATTTGTCTTTTGTTCTTCCATGTGACTTCTTTATAATTCATCTTATCGCTTTACGTTCTCTTTTATAAAATCGATACTAACAGTTGTTGGAGTTCCAGGTGTAAAGACAGCCTTTACCCCATTATCCTTTAGAAATTGGATATCAGCTTCTGGAATTACTCCACCGGCAACAAAAAGTATATCTGCGGCGTCTCCATCAATTAGTAACTGGTTAATTTTTGGAAGTAGAGTATTGTGAGCACCACTTAATATACTGACTGCAACACAGTCTACGTCTTCTTGAATGGCTGCTTGAACAATTTGCTCAGGTGTTTGACGAAGGCCTGTATAAATTACTTCCATACCTGCATCCCTAAGGGCTCTTGCTATTACCTTGGCCCCCCTATCATGGCCATCTAGACCGGGTTTTCCTACTAAAACACGAATAGGCTTTTCCATTTCATCTCCTTATACTATAACGGCTTGCTTATATTCGCCGAAAACTTCTCTTAATACATCGGTGATTTCACCCAAACTGGCATAGGTTTTCACAGCTGCTAGAATGGCTGGCATGATGTTCTCATCACTTTGTGCCACCTTCTTAAGCTCTAGCAAAGCCTTATCAACTGCTGCTTGATCCCTAGATTCTTTAAGAGCTCTTAGCTTCTTTTTCTGGTTTTCGCCTACGATAGGATCTACTCTTAGTAGATTTTGGGGTGTTTCTTCTTCAATTTGATATTTATTAACTCCAACAACTATGGCCTCTCCATCTTCAACATCCTTCTGGTAGTTGTAGGCAGCATCCATAATTTCTCTTTGGATATATCCCTCATCAATAGCCTTAGCAGCTCCACCGATTTCATCAATCCTCTTAATGTACTCCATGGCTGCTTCTTCTATCTCACTGGTTTTAGCTTCAATATAGTAGCTGCCAGCCAGTGGGTCCACTGTATTTGTCACACCTGACTCGTGGGCGACAATCTGCTGGGTTCTAAGGGCAGTCATAACCGATTCCTCTGTTGGAAGGGCTAGGGCCTCATCCTTACTATTGGTGTGTAGGGACTGGGTTCCTCCTAGCACAGCTGCAAGGGTCTGAATAGTAACCCTAACTATGTTGTTTTCTGTCTGCTGAGCAGTTAAAGTGGATCCTCCGGTTTGAGTATGGAACTTCATCATCATACTCTTTGGGTCTTTGGCCCCGAAGCGCTCCTTCATAATCTTAGCCCAAAGTCTTCTTGCTGCTCTATATTTAGCAACTTCCTCTAGGAGGTCATTGTGGGCATTAAAGAAGAAGGATAATCTTGGGCCAAAAGTGTCTACATCAAGGCCAGCTTTAAGAGCAGCCTCTACATAGGCAATACCATCTGAAAGGGTAAAGCCAACCTCTTGGGCTGCAGTAGAACCTGCCTCCCTAATATGGTAACCAGAAATACTGATGGTGTTCCAAAGGGGAACCTCCTCTGAGCAGTATTCAAAAATATCAGTAATCAGCCTCATAGATGGTTCAGTTGGGAATATGTAGGTCCCTCTTGCAATATACTCTTTAAGGATATCATTTTGAATGGTTCCACGAAGCTTAGAAGCCTCTACTCCTTGTTTTTCAGCCACCGCAATATACATGGCTAAAAGAACTGCTGCAGGTGCATTTATGGTCATGGATGTCGAAACCTTGTCTAGTGGAATTCCATCAAAGAGTATCTCCATATCAGCAAGACTATCTATAGCAACACCAACCTTGCCAACCTCTCCTTCACTTAAAGCATGATCAGAGTCATAGCCTATCTGAGTAGGTAGGTCAAAGGCAACACTAAGGCCAGAAGAACCTTGCTCAACTAAGTACTTATATCTCTTGTTAGACTCCTCAGCTGTAGCAAAGCCTGCATACATCCTCATGGTCCAAAGTCTTCCCCTGTACATGTTGGGCTGAACCCCTCTAGTATAGGGATAGCTGCCTGGGAAACCAATCTTTTCGTTAAAGTCATCTTCCTCTAAATCAAGAGGAGTATAGAGCCTATCAACCTTCTCCTTACTCCCTGTGTAAAATACTTCCTTTCTTTCAGGAAAACGGGCTATGCTTTTCTCTACCTTAGCCTCATAGTCCCTTAAAGAGTCTTTTAAACCATCTAGTTTTTTGTCATCATACATCTTCACAATCCTCCCAAAACGTGAAAGTATTATCAAAGTCAAATCCTTAATATATGGCCAATTTTCAAAATATATATCGGTCTTAGTATAGCATAGTTTCAAAACAAAAGGTAGATTTTCTTGCAAAAACTCTATTATTTCCTAATTATGCAATAAAAATTTCATTTCTTAATAAAAATACAATTGTTTTGCCCTATAATTATCAGATGAAATCTGCTCTAGCCAGTGTTTCAAAGAAATTTATCCCAGCATCCAAAGCCTCATCTTTGAATTCAAAATCCAGGTTATGTAAAGGGGGACCCTCTCCTAAACCCAGTTCAAAGTAGCAAGAAGGAACCTCTTTTGATATATATCCAAAATCTTCACTGCCTCTGTGGGGATATTCTCTTTCAACATAGTTAAGCCCCTGGTCCTTCCAAATTTTCTTGACCCTTTTAACTAGCTGGGCTTGGTTCTTAGTTTCCGGAAAAACATCCAGGTCTTCTAGGCTGTAATCAAGCCCCAACTCTTCTGCCCTGTTTTTAATAAATTCTTCAATAGTCTGCCTTAGAATTTTCATCTCATCTTCGTGGTAGGCCCTAATTGTAAGGCCCAGTTCAGCCTTAAATGGCGAAATACCAAAGGACTTTTCTCCCAGCTTCTGATAAACAATTGTGGCCATAATCATTCCATCATAAATTCTATCATTCCATTCCATTGGTCCAAAACCTCTAAAGTCTGCTAAAGGTTTGAGAAGTAACACCAGCTCTGACATTAGATAAGCAGGGTTTAAGCCTTCCTCAGGTGCCGATGCATGGGACTGAATACCCCTTAGCTGGATTAAAAGGCCTTGAGAGGCGCAGCAGACTAGGTCTTCGTGAACCCCAGCCCACCCGATTTCTAAGCCCACATGACCATGAAGGGCAAAGGCATAATCAATGTGCCTTTCCTTAAAAATATCCAAGCACTCTTTGGCTCCCTCTGCATTTTCCTCAGCATGCTGAAATAGATATACTATGTTCTTACCTATCTTTTCCTGATCAAGCTTTATGGCCAAACCTGCAAGAATAGCCGTATGGCCATCATGTCCACATCCATGATAGCAGCCCTCTTCTCCTTCAATGGCATCAAAATCAGCCCTAAATAGCAGAGTCTGGTCAGCCCCTTCATCCTTATAGCCATAGAGCCAAGCTCCCCTATCATGAACCTCTAAATTTACTGTATTATCTTCAAGAAATTCTTTTATCAGGGCTCTAGTTTTTACTTCTTCACAACTTGCTTCAGGGTTAATATGAAGCAACTTTCTAAAGTCTCTAAGTTTCTTATTCAACACAACGAATAGCCTCCTTTTTTAGCAAATTAATCAAATGCAATTTATACATAGTAAGATAATTAAAAAAAACCGCCATGCGGTTTTCTTAAAGGTCCTTATAAATAAAGTTGGACATATAGCCTAAGAAAGCCCCTCCTAGAGCATTGCCAATTACAACAAAGAAAATATTCTTATAAAAGGCAGCTGTAGCTAGAACACCAATGCCCATACCAGCAGGTAGGGTAAAGAAATTAGCTACACTGTGCTCAAAGCCTCCGATAATAAAGACCGCTATTACAAGGGCATTAGCCAGGGCCTTACCAGCAAAATCAGATGAGGCTTCAATGGTCCTAAGGGCTAAAGTAACAAGAAAGTTACATAAGAATCCTGCAGCTACTGCTTGAAAGGGACTGAGTGCAAGCTTTGCTTCAGCAACAGGCCTTATAGTATCATGAAAGCTAGTACTCATGCTGCCAGCCCAAGATAGAACAAAATATAAAAAGATGGAACCTAAAAAGTTACCAAAGAGGACTATACCCATTCTTTTTACAAGTTCAAGTTTTTCTTTACTAGTGGTACCTGGCACATAGAGCAGGGTTCCTGTAAAAAGGTCTCCCCCACTAAAAACAATTGACATAAGTCCAAAGGAGAATATGAGCCCCCTAAGTATCTTGGTAAAGCCAAGACCAATAAAGGCAGCACTGTCAACTGTAGATGTGTAGGTTGCAAAACCTCCCATGGAAATCAGCATACCCGCCATAATGGCCCCAACAAGAATCGAAGTCTTACTTCTCTTAAGAAAAACCTGACTTTTCTTATAATAACTCAGTGTTACTTCCCTTGGTGTCATTTTTCCTCCTATAATAAAGGAGCGAGCATTACTCGCTCCCAACTACTAATTTTCAAGAACCACTTCTACATCCTGGTCTACAACTTCTTTACTTTCAAGGCCATTCTCGGCATCTTTAAGAGCCTTTAGTGCCTCAAAGCCTTGGTTCATTACAAGCTCAAACTCACTGGCATCTATAGTTTCATACTCACTAAGAGCCATGGCGACAGCATCAAGTTTATCCCGATTATTCCTCAGCAAACTAAGGGTTTGGTCATAGGCTCTATCAACTATCTGGCGGATTTCCATATCGATTTCACTAATAACCTGCTCTGAATAATCCCTTTTAGTAGTTAAGTCCTTACCTATGAAGACATTATCATCTCCACCATAGCTCATTTGTGAAAGGTTATCGCTCATGGCATACTTGACTACCATGTCCTTGGCAACCTTGGCCACCCTTTCCAGGTCATTGGATGCCCCAGTGGATATATCTTCTAAAACAATTTTTTCAGCTGCTCTACCACCTAGAAGTACCATTATATCCGAAAGCATTTGGCCCTTGGTCATATAGTTCTTTTCTTCTTCTGGTAGCTGCATAGTGAAGCCGCCAGCCATTCCCCTTGGGACAATTGTTACAGTATGGACAGGGTCAGTATTGGGAAGTAGGGTGGCAACCACAGCGTGGCCAGCCTCGTGGACTGATACCAGTCTTCTTTCCCTATCATTTACTACCTTGGACTTCTTTTCCACCCCTACAATTACCTTTGTTGTGGCTTCTTCAATAATGTCCATTGTTATAACCGACTGCTTTCTCCTAGCTGTAATAAGCGCCGCTTCATTGAGCATGTTCTCAAGGTCAGCTGGAGTAAAGCCTGGGGTCCTTTTTGCAATCACTTTAAAATCCACATCCTCTGCTAAGGGTTTATTTCTTGAGTGGACCTTTAAAACTGCTTCTCTTTCCTTTACATCAGGTGGGCTAACATAAATCTGTCTGTCAAATCTTCCTGGACGAAGCAGGGCTGGGTCAAGGATATCTGGTCTATTGGTAGCTGCGATAACGATGATGCCTTCATGGTCACCAAACCCATCCATTTCAACCAGTAGTTGGTTTAGAGTTTGTTCTCTTTCATCATTTCCTCCGCCAAGACCTGCACCCCTGTGCCTTCCTACGGCATCAATCTCATCAATAAAGACTATACAAGGTGCATCCTTACGGGCTGTATTGAAAAGATCTCTAACCCTAGAAGCTCCAACACCTACAAACATTTCAACAAAGTCAGAACCACTTATACTGTAGAAAGGGACATTAGCCTCTCCAGCTATGGCTCTTGACAGATAGGTCTTTCCAGTTCCTGGTAGACCGCTCATAAGAACACCCTTTGGTATTCTAGCTCCCAGCTTCTTATAGGTGCCAGGGTTTTTGAGGAAATCGACGATTTCCTTCATTTCTTCCTTTTCTTCCTCAAGGCCTGCCACTTCAGCAAAAGTTACCTTCTTGGTCTCCTCCTGCTTATGGAGCTTGGCCTTGTTCTTACCAAAGCTCATGGCCTTGTTAGCCCCTCCCTGACTGGAATTCATTAGCATGAACCAGGCAAAGAGCATAACACCCATAAGGGCTAAAGTGGGAAGAATACTCAGCCATAAGGGTTCCGTATCAGGAGCAAAGGTTTCTATTGGAATACCCTGTTCCTCGGCAGCCCTTAAAATCTCAGTACCATAGTAGAGGGAGAACATCTCAGGAACATAGACCGAGAACTCTTGGTCATCCTTCAAATACCCACCAACTACATTGTCTTTAACACCGATGCTTTTAACCTCATCGGTCTTTATTTTTGTCATAACATCTGTAAAATTTAACTCAACTGTCTCTTGGCTTGGCTGGAGGGAACTCCAAAACACAAAGACCAAGACCATCAGAATGAGTAACCAAAAAAACAGGTTTTTCTGTAATCCTTTCAAGTCACTGCCTCCTTATACACCCATTTATGTTACACTAGTTCATCGTCTTTTTCAATCAAAACTTGTATATAACTACTACCACTTGTGGGTGTTTGAGATTTTCTAAGTCCTAGTATCCAAAATACCCGTTTTCCTGATGCAAGTAGCAAATATTTGTCCCTTTGGGAAAGGGGAATTTTCTCATCAATAAAGAAATCTTTAAGTTTTTTTGTCCCCCCCATTCCACTAGGTGAAAAAACATCTCCAGGCCTTCTTTTTCTTATAACTAGACCTTCTGTAGCCATTTCTTCAGCTATACTATGTATATCTTTAGAAAAAAACGGTTTTGTGGATTTTGAAAGCTCAATTTTGTAGCCTTCAAAGGAGTTTTTACCCATATTTAATTGAAATGTAACCGCTTTTTTATCAAAAATAGGCCCCATATAAAAATAATCTTGTTCCCTTCTTAAAATACCTTCTTTATAGATCTTTTCTCCATAGGTCCTCCCCTCTAAAATATCCATGGCTTCTTGAACCTGGGGATAACTCAGAGAGAATTTTCTTCTAAGGAGAGCTTTCTTTAACACTGGATGAAGGGCCTCTATCTCTTCTAAGCCATATAACTCCTTATTTAAATCAATACTATTTTCTAATTGCTGATCAATATAGTCTCTTTCTTCCCTAAGTATCTGGGTGCTTTGGTAAAGCCTCTTATCTAGTCTGGGACAATAGTACTTTTCTAATAAAGGTATAAGTTCTAGTCTAATCTTATTTCTTCTATAAATTGACTCAAAGTTAGTCTCATCATCTACAAAATCTAGACCCTCTTCTTCTACATAACTAAGAATCTCAGCCTTCCTATAAGAAAGAAGGGGCCTGTAAAGTCCATCTTTTAAGGGGTATATTGCGCCTAGGCCTGCAGAACCACTTCCGCGAAAAAGATTAATAAAGAAGGTCTCCATCTGATCATCTAGGTGGTGGGCAGTGGCAATATAGTCAAGGCCTCTTTCTTCTTTGGTTCTCCTTAGCAGCTCATACCTAAGTTTTCTAGCCCCCTCTTCTATTCCTAGTCCAGCTTCCTTACAATAGTTTTCAACATCAATACTATAACTATGCAGGGTAAGACCCTTTTTATCTGCAAGTTCTTTGCAAAAGTCTGCATCTCTTTTTGACGTTTCTCTTAGGTTATGGTCCAGGTGTAAAAGCTCAACAAAATAACCGGCTTTTATAAGCAGGTCTAAAAGTACTACAGAATCTGCCCCCCCGCTAAAAGCTAGGAGTATACTTCCCTCTACTTTGGGATTTAACTTCATACAAGCTTCCTATCAATTGCATAGGCCTCAAGGCCAGTATAATCACAATAAATCAGTTCTTTATCTAATCTTCCTAAAATATAATCTAAAATCTTGCCTGCAGCTACTATAGTTTCGGCCCTCTTTGAAAACTCTCCTAGGAAAAGCCTTCTTTCTTTAAGATCTAGAGCTGCCATTTTTATGGTTAAAGAATTTATTTCTTTTCTGGATATAGTCTTTCCATTTATAAGCTTTCTATCATAGTAGTTTATACCCTGAATAAGGCTAGTAAATACACTTAGACTGCCTCCAATTCCATATAAATTTCCTTGGACTTTACCTAGACCTGAGAAATAATCCTCCAGCCTAACCTGGTCATTATAGCGAACTACACCCATGGGAAAGGAAAGTCTACTTCCTTCTAAAAGTAACTCTGTTGAGCCACCTCCTAGATCTAGAAAACTTAGCTGTCCTTGACCAGCTAAAATCCTAACCCCCATCTCACCTAGCCTAGCTTCTTCATCACCTGAGATAATCTCAGCCTTTATTCCAAAGCTCTCAATAATCTCCTCAATAAAATGCTGACCATCCAGAGCCTCTCTAAGGGCGCTGGTGGCATAAAGGTAGACCTCATTTGTATCTAGGCTTGATATGAAACCTTGGATTATTTTAAGTGCTTCTTTTTTTCTGTTGTCATTTAATCTATTATCAACTAAATCCCTAGCCAAGGGACAAATTTCAAGTTTGATATCCCCTCTTAATAAATCTTCCATAGAAGAAAATTTGAGAAGCCTCAGGGACTGGCTTCCCACATCAATTATAGCTTTCATAATAAATAAAAGCCAAGATTTCTCTTGACTTTTCCTCCTCAATCATGGATCACATAAAGCATTTCGTCTGGCATAACCATCTTTAGCTGGCCCCGGGCGACATCTTCAATATAGGCCAAGGAACCAGACCTACGCAGCTCTTCTTCAAGATTGGCCTTTAGTAATTCTAGACGCTGGACTTCTAATTGCAGAGCAATGCGGTCCTCCTTAAGCTTTTTCATCTCCATCTGTTGATGGACAAAGGTATAAAGGCCTATGAGGAACAGCAATAGGACAATGATTAGGGTAAATCTTCTTTTGGTTATGTTCCTTTTCATTAAATCACTTCCCTATACATCTGAGCTGCATTATCCTTGGTAGAGTTTTCTCTAATTTCAAGGATTTCAAATTCTACAATTTTCATTCCAAATTGAATTGACATTAAATCGCCTACTTCTACTTTATCAGAAGGTTTGGCAATCTTACCATTGATTTTCACCTTTTGGGCACGACAGAACTCCTGGGCTACTGTACGGCGTTTTATGATCCTTGAGACCTTTAAATATTTGTCGACCCGCATTTTATGCCTGTGAAATAAAGAGTAGCTTAGCTACTCTTTATTTGGACTTCTTATTAACTAAGTCTTTTAAACCCTTACCAGCTTTGAAAACAGGTGCTTTTGAAGCAGGAATTTCGATTACCTTCTCAGGTTCTTGAGGATTTCTTCCTTGTCTGGCCTTACGGTCACGAACTTCAAAAGTTCCAAATCCTACTAATTGAACCTTGTCCCCAGCAACTAGAGCTTCTTCAATAGTATTTAAAACAGCCTCAACACACTCTTGTGTCATTTTTTTTGTAAGGCCTGTTTTTTCTGCTACACTTGTAATTAATTCAGTTTTATTCATACTTTCCTCCTTAAATGACTTAGATACATGATATCTAAAAACCATTGATAATACAAGCTCTTTTTTAGGTTTTCAATGATATTTAAATAAAATTCAACTAATTTGTTTAA
>LFRM01269505.1_pt2 | contig 49667 bp, 47 predicted proteins | sample 618341 | NCBI WGS metagenome assembly LFRM01 (sample SAMN03654438, study PRJNA283298) | anaerobic digester metagenome | isolation source: pool of bioreactors CSTR01a, CSTR02a, and CSTR03a thermophilic anaerobic... | place: Denmark: Kgs. Lyngby | collected 2014-05-21 | reverse complement strand
GTTTTAACTGCTAGTGACTGTGAAATTCTTTATGCTATTGGAGCAGGTGAAACTGTAGTTGGTCGTGGCGAGTACTGTGATTATCCTGAAGAAGTAATGGAAATAGCTACAGTTAAGTCAGGAGCAGATACTAATCTTGAAGAAGTAATAGCTTTAGATCCTGATGTTGTGGTTATGGGAACAATGGCACAAACAGAAGAACAAATTGCTGATTTAAGGGATGCTGGCATTGAAGTTTATGTTTCAGACTCTAAAACAATTGATGATACTTATGAAAACATAGGACTTTTAGGAGAATTAACAGGACATGTTGACGAAGCGGCTACAGTTGTAGAAGACATGAAAGCAACATTTGATGAAGTTGAAGGAATGGTAGAAGCTAGCGACCCAGCTAAGACCGTTTACTTTGAGGTATCTCCTTTGGAATTTGGTCTTTGGGCAGCAGGAAATGATTCATTTATGAATGAAATTGCAGTAATGCTTGGAGTAAAAAATGTCTTTGATGATGTTTCTGGATTTGGAGAAGTTTCTGAAGAGCAAGTACTTGAACGTAATCCTGATTTAATAGTAACAACTACTATGTACTTTGGCGAAGGTCCAACTCCTGAAGAGGAACTTTTAGGAAGAAAAGGATGGGGCGGAATTAAGGCAGTTAAGGATTCTAATGTATATAACGCTGATTCTGATAAGATCACAAGACCTGGTCCTCGTTTAGCTGATGCAGCAGAAGATTTATATTCGTTTATTTATAAGTAAGACTGTAAATGGCGGCTTGAAAAAGTCGCCATTATTTTAGGAATATGAGAAGAAAAAAAACAAATTTTACATTAACAGAATATATCTTTTGCAGCGCACTAGTAATAGCTATATTTTTACTGTGCCTATGCGTAGGAAGTGTTAACATTCCCCTTAAAGAAACTTGGAATGTAATACTTTCTGTTTTTGGTTTACAAGAAGTAAATAGCAAAGTTTACTATTCTATTTTAGTACATGTTAGGATACCTAGAATATTATGCGTAGGTCTAGAAGGTGCAGGACTGTCAATATGCGGAGCAGGTATGCAGGGTTTGCTTAGAAATCCTTTGGCAGAAGGTTCTACTCTAGGGGTATCTGCAGGAGCCTCATTAGGAGCAATACTTGCCATAGTTTTAGGTTGGAATTTTGAATTTTTCTTCGGCGACACTACTATGATTATGGCTATGATAGCAGCATATGCGTCACTCATGTTAATACTTGCAATAGCATACAAACTCGATTACTCTCTAGCTACTAATACTATTATATTAGTAGGTGTAATATTTTCCATGTTTGCAGGCAGCCTTATTAGCTTACTTATAACATTTGCACATGATAAAATTAATACAATAATATTTTGGACTATGGGATCTCTTGCTGGGGCTGATTACTCTGATGCGATGTCCCTTGCTGTAGCTTTAGCCATATGCGGTTTTGCTATATTAAAGCATGCAGATGAACTTAATGCCTTTGCCATAGGCGAGGATAACGCAAGAAATATTGGAGTTGATGTAAGACGAACTAAGCTTATAGTAATGATATTTGTATCCATACTTATTGGAGTATGCGTAGCTATAGCAGGAACTATTGGTTTTGTTGGTCTTGTAATACCTCATATATCAAGAATGATATTTGGACCTAATCATAAAAGACTTTTGCCTGCTAGTATTTTTTTCGGTGCTACGTTTTTAATGCTAACTGACTTAATTAGTAGAACTGCATTTTCGCCGTTAGAATTGCCACTAGGCGTCATAACATCGTTGATAGGTTCAGTAGTATTTGTTTACATTTTCTATAAGTCTAGGGAGGTGAGATAATGCTAAAAGTCGATAATCTTACCGTAGAATTTTCTGGCAAGAAAATATTAGACGATGTAAGTTTTGAGGTCAGTGAAGGTGACTGGCTTATGGTTGTAGGTCCTAATGGAGCTGGCAAAAGTACAATTGTAAATGCAGTTAGTAAGGCGGTTCCATTCACTGGTGAAATCTTCTTAAAAGGTATAAATATTCGAAAGCTTAAGAGTAGAGAACAGGCAAAGATAATGGGTGTTTTAAGCCAAAGCCATAACGTTTCTTATTCTTTTACCGTAGAGGATATAGTTAAACTTGGCAGATATGCAAGCAGAGGAAAATTCTTAGATTCATCTACAGATACAAACAGCGAAAAAGTGGAAAGAGCCATAGAGATAACAGGTCTTAAAGAGATAAGGCAACAATCTGTTTTAACCCTTTCAGGGGGCGAATTACAAAGGACGTTTTTAGCGCAACTTTTCGCGCAAGATCCCCAGGTAATTTTACTAGATGAACCTACAAACCATTTGGATCTAGTATACCAAAAGCAGATATTTTCATTGGTAGAAGATTGGATTAAAGAGAACGAGTGCTGCGTAATATCAATAGTGCACGATCTTAGTTTAGCTAAGAAATATGGTAACAAGGCTATGCTTCTAAATGAAGGTAAAATAGTTAGGATGGGTAATACTTCATCTGTTTTTTCTAGAGAAGCTTTAAAAGATGTATACGATATGGATGTTTACGGATGGATGAATGACCTTGCTGAAGTTTGGCAGGATTAATAGCTTTATGTAAATATGTATTAAAAGAGTGTTTAGTGTTATAATTGATAGTAAGAAATATATCAAAGAAAAGGAGAAAAGATATGGAAAAATTAAACAACTTAAAACCGGAAAAAGTTTTTAGATACTTTAAGGAGATAGCAGCTATCCCACATTGCTCAAAAAATGAAAAACAGATTAGCGATCACATAGTCTCATTTGCAAAAGAAAGAGGGATTAAATATATTCAGGATGATGCTTTTAATGTAATTTTATTCAAAGATGCCACAGCAGGTTATGAAAAAGCAGAACCTATTATACTACAAGGCCACATGGATATGGTTTGCGAGAAGGTTTCAGGATCTAATCATGACTTTTGTAAAGATGGCTTAGATCTGTTTGTTGACGGAGACTTTTTAAAGGCTAAAGAGACTACCCTTGGCGGAGACAACGGAGTTGCAGTAGCCATGATACTGGCGCTGTTTGACAGTGATGATGTAGAGCATCCTAAAATTGAAGCTATCATTACTACCGATGAAGAAACTGGATTATTCGGTGCTGAATCCATAGATGTTTCAATGCTAGAAGGAAAAAAATTGATAAATCTTGATTCAGAAGAGGAAGGAATATTTACCGTTAGCTGCGCAGGAGGAGTAACAGCTTTTAGCAATTTGCCCGTTTCTAGAAAAGAAGTGCAAGGCATTAAAGCCATTTTAAAAGTTGAAGGTTTAGTAGGTGGACACTCTGGGGCGGAAATAGACAAAGAAAGAGCTAGCGCGTCAAAGTTAATTGCTAGGGTTCTTAATTCTCTAAGTAGTGACTTTAAGTTTGTCGTGAATACTTTAGAAGGTGGCTTTGCCGATAATGTAATAACCAAGGAAGCTGTTTCGGAATTAGTATTACTTGAGGATAATTACGATGACTTTTCTGCAGCGGTATCACAGTTAAAAGATGAAATTGGTCATGAATATAAAGTGACAGATAAAAATATTAATATAACAGTCACAAATAAAGGGCAGGCGACGGTTAATGCGCTAAGCAAAGTAGATTCCTATAGAGCTATTTCTTACGTCAATCTTTATCCTCAAGGCATCCAAAATATGAGCAAGGAAATCGAAGGATTGGTAGAAACCTCTCTAAACTTAGGCGTAGTTAAGCTAGAAGAAGAAGAACTTAAAACAGTTTCTGCAATAAGAAGTGCTGTTCAATCAAGGTCTGATTATGTCGCAGAAAATCTTGTAAATTTAACAACAGTTATGGGTGGAAAAATAAAATTTGACGGAGCTTATCCATGTTGGGAATATATGGCAGAATCTAAACTGAGAGATACAATGGTATCTGTATATAAGAAAAAGTATTCAAAAGAACCTGAAATAATGGCCATTCACGCTGGATTAGAGTGCGGATTTTTTGCACAAAAGATAGAAGATGTGGATTGTATATCGATAGGCCCTTGGCTATACGACGTTCATACTCCCGATGAGAGATTAAGCATTTCATCTACAAAAAATACTTGGGAATTTTTGCTTGAAGCATTAAAGGCTTTCAAGTAATCCAGATAGAACCAAAGGAAGTATCATGAGTAACTATTGGAAAAAAATAAGTAAGGATAGAAGAATTTAAGCATTTTAAAGGCGCTGAATCATTGATTCAGCGCCTTAGTTAATTTCGTATTGTTATTTTAGTGCTTCTAGAAGCGCATTTATATCATCATCAGTAGTTCCCCACCCAGTAACGAACCTAACTGCAAATTTACTTGGATCATCCACTGAAGACCAATCTTCAAAGAGGAACTCTTCACGTAGTTTCGCAATTTTTTCTTTAGGAAGAATTGGGAATATTTGATTAGTGCAAGATTCACTTAGGAATTCGTATCCTAAATCCGAAATGCCGTTTCTAAGTTTTTCAGCCAAGTTATTTTCGTGAGCTGCAATCTTAAATAATAGGCTGTTTTCTCCGCCCTTTAAAAGTGCCTCGAACTGTACACCGAGCAGTCTTCCTTTAGCAAGCATTCCTAAATTCTGCTTTATGTAGAATCTGAAATGATCATTAATTTCATCGTTTAATACAATTAAAGCTTCTCCAAAGAGGGTACCGTTTTTTGTTCCCCCTATGTAAAATGCATCTACTAAATTTGCGATATCTTTTATACTTATGTCATTTTCAGGGCTAGTAAGAGCAGAACCTAATCTTGCTCCATCCAAATATAGATAAAGACCTTTCTCTTTACAGAATTTTGAAAGTGCTTCTAATTCAGATTTCTTGTATATAGTTCCTAGCTCAGTGGTATTTGAAATATAAACAAGCTTAGGTAGTGTCATGTGCTCATCTTCAAATTCATCTAATACACATTGAATCATATCTGGCCTTAGTTTACCATCTTCAGTGTCAAGTGCATAGATCTTATGACCAGTAGCTTCTACAGCACCTGTTTCATGCATATATATATGACTTGTGTGAGGCGCGATAACACACTCATATGGTTTTAAAGTTGCCGCAATGGTTATTACGTTGGCAGGAGTCCCTCCTACCAGAAAATGTATGTTGGCATCAGGTTTTCCAATTAAACTTTTAATAATACTAGCAGCATTGTCGCAATATACATCAAGACCGTATCCATCAGTATGTTCAAAATTTGTTTCCACAAGAGCCTTTAACACATCCGGATGTGCTCCTTGGCTGTAATCACTAATAAAATATCTCATAACGTTACCTCTCCTTTAATCTTTGTACACATGATTATATTTTTTCAATATTTTTTCTAATCGTTCGTTAGTGTTTTTTTCTTTTTCATATAGGTCTGCTTCATAAGGTGTTAAATTATCAATATCTTTTATGTGCTTGGCTACGGGTTTAGGCAATGCTATGATATAAACTAGCGGTGATAAGACTAAAGAATCGAAGGCTGTCCATGCTACAAACAATATAAGCCAAGGCAAAGCTCCGTTTAAGCTTTCGTAAAACATCACCATGAAAGTTAGTAGGCCTATTAGCCATATAAAAAAAGTCACGCAGTATTTTTCTAGTTTTTTAATCTTTCTTTTAATAAATTCATCATACCAAAACGTTTTAAGGCTTTTGAAAATTTTATCCGCATATCTAAATTGCGTGTTAGAGATATACAAACAAGCTAAATAGTCTTCAAATGATACAGGTTCTGGTGGGATTATTGTTGGGCCGTAAGCGTCAGTATTATAACTGTAAAAGGCTGACACCTTAATTAAAATAGCGTCTCCTAAAAAAGACAAATCAAATTCTTCTCCAGAAGCCTTTTCAACTATGAGTTGGTCTCCAACTTTAAGCATAATGGTTTGATCGTTGAAATTAGCAACAGCATAACCTTCAGCACAGTAGTAGGAGTTCATGACATAATCGTATTCTTTTTCAGCAGCACTTTCTTCTTCAGAAGAAACTACAACTTTGTTTCCTTCAGCAGCAGAGACCTTTAAAGTGCTTATAAATCCTTTATTGCCTTTGCGTATAATTAAATTATAGTCGCTGATGTTACCTTTGCTCTTTGTGGATTGTTCGCCACCAAAGGAATTAACATCATATTTTTCTAAATGGACAGGTGGATTTCCATCATAAGATAGATCCACTTCGCCATCAAGCACCACTAGTACTCTATCAAAATCAGGCAAATTAGTAAATGTGGCGTCTTCAGTATCAATAGTAGAAGAACTAAGTCTCCATATAAAACTACGCAAAGCATAATTACTATTTTGTGGGAAAATAGCATATTCTTGCGTTTGTCCACCCGACCAATGAGTTTTATTTCCGCTATCTTTTTTTATGTAACTGTATTCCATAATTGCCTCGCATCAAATTTAATATTTAATAAATTATACCATAACTTATCACTTAATACTAATCATATATTACACGATTGGATATTCGTTTTCGTTGTAAAAACAACATATCCCAATAATGAATGCGTATATAATAGATTTATAAATGAAAAAAAGGAGAAAAATATGGAATCTAAAATGTTTTGTTATCAGTGTCAAGAAACGGCAAAATGTACTGGTTGTACAGTTTCGGGAGTGTGTGGTAAGGACTCAGAGCTTGCCAATTTACAGGATTTACTAATATATGTCACAAAAGGATTAAGCGAAGTAACAACAAGGCTTAGACGCGAAGGTAGAGAGGTAGATGAAAAGATAAACTACTATATTAACGTTAATCTATTTACTACTATTACTAACGCAAACTTTGATGACGATATTTTTTATGCAAGAATTAAAGAAACGATGCAGTTTAAAAACGAACTTCTCATGGAAGTTTCAAATATATCAGGTTTAAGCGGTGCTGCTATGTACAAAGCTAAAACAAATGCTGAACTCGATTTAAAATCAAAGTCTGAAGAGGTAGGAGTCTTGGCTACATTAGATGAAGATATAAGATCTTTAAGAGAGCTTATCACATATGGCTTAAAGGGGTTATGTGCATATTTAAAACATGCTAATGTACTTGGCTTAAAAGACGAAAGCATAGATTCTTTCGTTCAAGAAACACTTGCAAAGCTTACAGATGATGCTTTGGGAGTTACTGAGCTGGTAGAATTAACTTTAAAAACAGGTGAATTTGGTGTTTCCGGAATGGCGCTTTTGGATAAAGCAAATACATCAGCATATGGTAATCCCGAGATTACATCAGTAAACATCGGTGTAGGAAAAAAGCCCGGAATACTAGTATCGGGACATGACTTAAAGGATATTGAACAGCTTTTAAAGCAGACTCAGGGTACTGGAGTTGATGTTTATACTCATTCTGAAATGCTGCCAGCACACTATTATCCGGAGCTTAAAAAATATGATAATTTAGTAGGTAATTATGGCAATGCTTGGTGGAAGCAAAAGGAGGAGTTTGAATCATTTAACGGCCCAATCCTAATGACCACAAACTGCATAGTTCCAATAAAAGGTTCATACATCAATAGAATGTTTACTACAGGAGCTGCAGGTTACGAAGATGTTAAACATATAAATCCAGACAAAGATGGCCTGAAAGACTTTTCTGAAATCATAGAGCTAGCTAAAAACTGTGATGCTCCAACCGAAATTGAATCTGGAGAGATTGTAGGAGGATTTGCCCACGAACAAGTTTTCGCTTTAGCAGATTCAGTGGTAGAAGCAGTAAAATCAGGTGATATTAAGAAGTTTATAGTTATGGCGGGCTGCGATGGTAGATCTAAATCTAGAAATTACTATACCGATTTTGCTAATGCATTACCAAAAGATGCAGTTATACTTACGGCAGGATGCGCAAAGTATAGATATAATAAGCTGAATTTAGGAGATATAAACGGTATACCTAGAGTACTAGATGCAGGGCAGTGTAATGACTCATATTCCTTGGCTTTAATCGCACTTAAGTTAAAAGAAATTTTTGAATTAGATGATGTTAATGAATTACCTATAGCATACAACATCGCATGGTACGAGCAGAAAGCTGTAATAGTGCTGCTTGCATTGCTTTCGCTAGGTGTTAAAAATATCCACCTAGGACCGACAATACCTGCATTTTTGTCGCCAAATGTTGTAAGTGTATTGGTTGAAAATTTTGGTATATCAGGAATAGGTACAGTAGAGGAAGATATGAAAATATTCTTTCAAGAATAGGAGAGAAAAAATGACCGAAATCACTAAAGATATGTTAATCGGAGATGTAGTGAGAAAAAGAAGAGATCTTGCAGAGGTTTTTATGGACAATGGTATGCATTGCGTCGGATGTCCTAGCGCACAGGCTGAATCAATAGAAGAAGCTTGCATGGTTCATGACTTGAATCTTGATAAATTGCTAGACTCTCTAAATAGTAACTATTAGATTTATCGAGTGGCAAGACATGTTCTTGCCACTTTATTTATTTATTTAAATTAACTATAGATATTAGCTTGAAAATGAGGTAGAATGTAGTCGGTTAAGTTTGATTTTTTGGGAGATGATTTTAATAAAAATTGATTGTAAATATCAGTTTTACCTAGTGAGAAAATGACACCGAAAGGTTTGTAATAAAAGGACTAATAAAATTAAAATTATAGGGCTTAGCTTATAAGCTAGTTACCATGATGCTAATGTTGAGATAGAATCGAAACTCAAAGTAGTAGAAGCAACAACAGTTAAGTATAGTTAATGGAGGGTGAATGGATATTTTTTCGATTATAACTTTGCTTGGAGGCCTAGCGTTTTTTCTATATGGAATGAGCGTAATGTCGCAAGGGTTAGAGAGACTTGCGGGTAGTAAACTTGAGTCCATATTAAGAACTATGACTTCTAGTAAACTGCGAAGCCTTGGTTTAGGTGTAGGCATTACAGCACTTATTCAGAGCTCGTCGGCAGTAACTGTAATGCTAGTTGGACTAGTAAACTCAGGTATAATGACACTAGACGGGTCTGTCGGCGTAATAATGGGATCAAATATAGGGACAACAGTTACAGCTTGGTTGCTTAGCTTAATAGGAATTGAGAGTAGCAATGTTTTCGTTCAGCTTTTAAAGCCAAAGAATTTTTCGCCGATAATAGCTATAATTGGCGTGATAATGATGATGAGCAAAACCACAAGAAAAAAAGACATAGGAACCATCTTTGTAGGGTTTGCCCTCTTAATGTATGGAATGGAATTCATGAGCGAAGCTATGAAACCTCTTGCAGAAATACCTGAATTTACATCAATTTTAACTGCATTTAACAATCCAATGCTTGGTATACTAACAGGATTAGTACTGACTGCAATTATCCAGAGTTCTTCTGCATCTATTGGAATACTGCAAGCACTATCACTTACTAATGGATTAACTTACGGAATTGCAATTCCAATAATTATGGGTCAAAATATAGGAACATGCGTAACTGCTTTACTTTCTAGTATTGGTGTAAATAAGAGTGCGAAGAGAGTTGCGGTATTACATGTAACATTTAATATAGTAGGTACTTTAATTTGCTTGGTGATTTTCTACACTGCAAATATGATATTTAAATTTTCATTTGTTGATGATGGAATCGGTCCCGTTGGCATAGCGATAGTGCATAGTGTATTTAACTTAACAACCACAACGCTTTTATTACCATTTTCTAAAAAACTAGTTAAGATTGCCGAAAGAATAATTCGCGTAGATGAAGAATATGAAGAAAGCATACAGTTCTTAGATGATAGATTATTAAATACCCCATCAGTAGCCCTAAAGGAGGCATCTAATAAGACAAAGGAAATGGCAGAAATTTCCTTTAAAAACATTGACGATGCCATTGGACTAGTTAAAAACTATTCTGAAGTTAAGTATCATAAGATTTTAGAAGAAGAAAACAGAGTGGATAGATATGAAGATAGATTAAATGCAATATTAATTAAACTTTCTGCCGCTGATTTAACTGATAAGGATTCAGCTGAAATTACTAAATTGTTACACTGCATAGGTGACATAGAAAGAATAAGCGATTTATCAATTAATGTGGCAGATATTGCGAAAAATTTAAAGGCAAAGAATATAAAATTCTCAGATAAAGCTGGAGAAGAACTAGAAGTTTTAACAGCTGCGATGAAAAAAGTTTTAGAAAACACACTGTTTGCATATCGTAATGATGATATAGATGTAGCTATTAAAGTGGAGCCTGTTGAAGAGGTAATAGATGACCTAGTAGCAACACTTAAAGCTAACCATATTATAAGGCTTAAGAAGGGTCAGTGCACGATTGATCAGGGGCTTTTGTTTGTAGATTTAGTAACTAATTACGAAAGAATATCTGACCATTGCTCAAATATAGCAGTCACTTTAATAGAAATAGACAGAGATAGCTTTGGTGCGCACGAATATATGACGAAGATAAAATCACAAGAAGATAAAGACTTTGCTAGATTGTATGCAAAATACTCAAAGCAATATCATGTTTAGTATTAAGTGGAGGGCACATTGAATATTTTTTCTTTTTTTACATTATTAGGTGGGCTTGCATTATTCCTATACGGAATGAGCGTAATGTCTCAAGGTTTAGAGAAAATAGCAGGCGGCAAGTTCGAAGCTATTCTTAAATCTATGACAGAGAATAAGATGCGAAGCTTAGGACTAGGTATAGGCACTACAGCGATTATACAGAGTTCATCAGCCATAACAGTAATGCTTGTTGGTCTTGTTAACTCAGGAATCATGACATTTGAGCAAAGCGTTGGTGTAGTAATGGGAGCAGATATAGGTACTACCATAACAGCATGGGTGCTAAGTATGATTGGTATAGAAAGTTCTAATTTCTTCGTTCAGATGCTAAAGCCAACATCCTTTTCACCAATCGTAGCTATTGTTGGTGTCGGCATGATAATGGTCTGTAAATCTGATATAAAACGTGATATAGGCACCGTGTTTATAGGGTTTGCACTTTTAATGTTTGGTATGGAGATGATGAGCGATGCAATGAGACCGCTAGCTGACATGCCTCAGTTTGCAAGCGTAATGACAGCATTTACAAATCCATTTCTTGGCTTATTAACAGGCCTTGTACTTACAGCTATTATACAAAGTTCGTCAGCATCAATAGGTATACTACAGGCATTATCACTTACAAATGGGATTACTTATCAAATAGCAATACCAGTTATAATGGGTCAGAACATAGGAACCTGCATAACCGCAATAGTTTCAAGCTTTGGAGTAAACAAGAGTGCTAAAAGAGTAGCTGCGTTTCACGTTACTGTGAAGATACTAGGTGTAATGATATTCTTATTAGTTTTTTATATATTGGGTATGTTTGTTGAATATAATTTTATAGAAAGAAACATAAGCCCTGTTGGAATCGCTATGATACATAGTGTGTTTAACCTGTTTATAGTAACAGTACTATTGCCATTTACAGACAAGTTAGTGGCATTAGTTATGAAAATAATTCCTGATGACGAGGTTAAAGAAGAAATTGAGTTTCTTGACCAAAGATTATTAAATACTCCTTCAATAGCACTTTCTGAGTGCGGAAAGAAAACCAATGAAATGGCCAAGATGGCATTTAATAATGTATGCGTTGCAATAACTATGTTTGAGGACTATAACGAAATAAGATATGAGAATATCGAACGAGTTGAAAAAAAGGTAGATAAATACGAGGATAAAATTGCTGAATATCTAATTCAAATATCATCTGGTAATTTAACGGATAAAGATTCAAGTGAATTATCCAAACAGCTAAGAGCACTTTCTAACTTTGAAAGACTAAGCGACCATGCTATGAATGTGGCTGATATAGCTAAAGATTTGCATTATAAAGACAAAGAATTTAACGAAATTGTGATGGGAGAACTAGAAGTTCTTACCGATGCACTAAAGGAAATAATGGCAATAACATATAAAGCATATATAACGATGAACGATGAATTGGCTAAAAAAGTAGAACCAATAGAAGAAGTAATAGATGATTTAGTAGAAAAAATCAAAGAAAACAATGTTACAAGACTTAAAAAGAAAGATAATACGATAGAAATCGGACTTAAACTGATAGACTTAATCACTAACTACGAGAGAGTATCAGATCATTGCTCAAATATGGCTGTAGTTGTAATTGAGGTATCGAAGAATGGAATGAGCGCTCATGAATATATGAGCAATATCAAGGCACGCGGAGATAGGGACTTCAAGAGGATGTATTTAGAATATTCGGAGAAGTATAAGATAATATGAGAATAGAATTAATAGCAACGACTACCTTTGGGCTTGAAGCAGTAGTCAAAAGAGAAATTGAAAATTTAGGATATAAGATTCTCGCATCTGAAAATGGAAAGATTACTTTTTTAGGTGATGAGTTTGCAATAGCAAGAGCGAACCTATGGTTAAGATGTGCTGACAGGGTGTTAGTTAAAATGGCTGAGTTTACTGCGGAAACCTTTGAGGATTTGTTTCAATTTACAAAAGGCTTGCCATGGGAAGAGTGGATACCGATAGATGGAGAATTTCCTGTCGCAGGAACATCTCTTAAATCGACGCTTCACAGTGTGCCTGCGTGCCAAAGCATAGTGAAAAAAGCGATAGTTGAAAGACTGAAGGAATTCTATAGCTTAGACACATTTGAAGAGACTGGGGCTAAATATCAGGTAAAGGTAACTTTACTTAAGAATCGCGTCACTCTTACTATGGATACAAGTGGAGACGCTCTTCATAAAAGAGGTTATAGAGTAAGGGATGTATCTGCACCTATGAAAGAAACTTTAGCTGCTTCTCTTGTTCTATTATCATTTTGGAATAAGGATAAAATTTTAGTTGACCCTTGTTGTGGATCAGGCACTATAGCTATAGAAGCTGCGCTGATAGGGAGAAATGTTGCACCAGGACTTAATAGAAGCTTTGTTTCTGAAGAATGGGAAGCTGTGCGTAAAGAAGTATGGAAAACTGAGAGAAAAAAAGCGTTTGATGCGATCGACTATAATAATAAACTAAACATTACGGCTATGGACATAGATAGAACAGCTATTGATGCGGCTAGAGAAAACGCCATAGAAGCTGGTGTGGATGAAGACATAATATTCTTAAAAAAAGACATGACAACGCTATTTGCAAAAGAGCCTTACGGAGTTATAATTACCAATCCGCCTTATGGTGAGAGAGTAGGCGATGAAAAGATTAAAAATATTATATACAACAAATTAAGGGAGTTTTATCAAGAAAATCCGACTTGGTCGCTTTTTATGATAACTACGGATAAAACGGTAGAGAATAAAATATTCGGTAAGGAAGCCGATAGGAGGAGAAAACTTTATAACGGTAGATTAGAAGCTTGCTACTATCAATTTCATGGAAAGAAGCCTAAACGTGAGAATTAGTATTGACAAAGAATCAAGAAAACCAGTTTATTGGCAAATAGAAAATCAGATTAAATCTAAAATTCTAAAAAGAGAACTGATTGGCGGAATGAAATTACCGTCAGAACGCTTTCTTTCTGGAATGCTTGGTATTCACAGAAATACTGTTACCCATGCTTATAATGAATTAAAAGCACAGGGGCTAATAGAATCAAAGCATGGGGTTGGATATATTGTTGCTAAGGGCGACGAGACAAAGACGAGTAAAAAAAGGGGTAACGATAAAGTAAATTGGCATCATGCTATTAAAAATGAATACTTAGATTATGAAAGCACCTTTGATGATATTTTTATTAGCAATCAAGAAAAAGGTGTTATTTCTTTTGGAGGAGGTATGGCATCTACTGAGATATTTTCCGAGGGCGAAACAGCTAAAATATTTAAGGATATATTAAGCAGCAAAGAAGGCAAAAGTCAATATTTCACGCCGTATAAAGGTGACAGAACACTAAGAAGAGAACTAGTATCTTTTTTATCTACCAAAGGAATCCATGCAAGTGAAAGTAATATTCAGGTTATGTCTGAAATGAACCAAGCTCTTGATTTTATAGCTACGGTTTTGATAGAAAAAGGTGACTGCGTACTTTTGCAAGAACCTGTTTCACCCGATGTTTATAGAACTTTTGAATTTGCCGGAGCAGATGTGTTTATAGTGCCTAATGATGAAGACGGTATCGTAACAGAAGACTTAGAAGGAATAATTCAACTAAAAAAACCCAAATTGATTTTTGTAACTTCAGGGTTTAATGACCCTACTGGAGCAGTAATCAAGCTAGAGAGAAGAAAAGATATACTCCGAGTTTCAAATAAATACAGGATACCTATAATTGAAGAGGATGAGTCTTCGGATTTATTCTACGAAGAAAGTAAGATACCTACACTTAAATCTATGGATGTTAATAACAATGTAATATATATATACACATTCCAGTTTACATTTATACCAGGGTTGACCATGGCTTTTATTGTTGGTGATGTAAAACTAATCGACTGCTTAAGCAACGTGGTTTCCGCTAGGCTTTTATCAATTAATTGGATTACGCAAAAGCTTATGGCTAGATACTTGTTGGACGGAAAGATAGTTGAATCCATGGAAGAAATAAGGAAGCTATACAAAGGAAAGCGCGATTTAATGGATAAGTATTTAAAGGAGTTATTACCATACGGCTTTATCTATAGCGTGCCTAAGGGAGGCGTTTATTATTGGTGTAAATTACCTAAAGGAATTACATCCAAACAAATCTATAATGATGCCAAAAGAGAAGATATAAGTCTTATACCGGGAGAAATATTTTATCCTAACAAAAACAATGGATATGATATGATTAGGTTAAACTTTTCTTATGAAAGCGCCGACAGAATAGATGAAGGAATGAAAAAATTTGTAAAAATCGTTAAGAAATCAGTACTGGAACATCAAAAATGTATCTAACTGGCACTTTAGTTTTATGGTGTTTAGTTGTATGATATAAGAATAAGATTTATTTAAAAAGGAGAAACGATATGGCTGTTAATTTAAAAGGTAGAAGTTTTTTAACACTAATGGATTTCACACCGGAAGAAATCAGATACATGCTAGATTTAGCACATGACTTAAAAGCAAAGAAAAGAGCTGGTGTTGTAAATCATGTATTAAAGGGTAAGAATATTTGCTTGTTGTTTGAAAAGACATCAACTAGAACTAGATGTGCTTTCGAAACTGCAGCAATGGATGAAGGTGCAGGAGTAACATTCTTAGATTCATCAAGCTCTCAAATGGGCAAGAAAGAATCTATAGAGGATACTGCAAAGGTACTTGGAAGATTCTATGACGGAATTGAATACAGAGGTTATGAGCAAAAAGTAGTTGAGGATTTAGCAAAATATTCTGGAGTACCTATTTGGAACGGACTAACTGACATTGATCATCCAACTCAGATTTTAGCAGACCTTCTTACTATAGAAGAGCACGTAGCAAAACCATTAAATAAAGTTAAAGTAGTATTCTGTGGTGATATTAGAAACAACATGTCATACGCATGGATGTATGGATGCGCTAAGATGGGAATGCATTTCGTAGCATATGGTCCTGAAGAGTTAGCTGCGCAAGTTGATAAAGATGTAGTAGCTAGAGCTGAAGAAGTTGCTAAGGCGACAGGAGCAGTTATTGAAGTAAGAACAGACGCAGCTTGCCTAAAAGGAGCAGACGTACTATACACTGATGTATGGGCATCAATGGGAGAAGAGGCTGAAATTCCAGAAAGAGTTAGAATGCTAACTCCGTACAAGGTAACTATGGAAATGATAGAAGCAACAGAAAATCCAGATGTAATATTTGAGCATTGTCTACCTGCATTTCATGACTTCACCACTAAGATGGCAAGTAGTCAGAAAGAATTAGGGTACGACATTCGCGAAGTAACTGATAAAGTATTTAGATCAAGACATTCTGTAGTTTTCGACGAAGCAGAAAACAGGATGCATACAATTAAAGCTGTAATAGTTGCGACAATAGCGTAATATATACAGTAGAAGGAGTTTAATATGCAAAAGAGAGTACACAACTATTCTGAAATAGGAAAATTAAACAAAGTATTACTTCATAGATTAGGACCTGAAGTAGAAGGTCTAACTCCAGACAACTTTGAAAGATTGTTATTTGATGATATTCCGTTCCTTGAAGTTGCTCAGGCAGAACATGATAGATTTGCTGATGTACTTAGAGAGCATGGAGTAGAAGTTGTATATTACGTAGAGGAAACAGCAAAAGCCTTAGCTGATGTATCGGTTAAAGAAGAGTTTTTACTGAAATTCTTAGATGAAAGTGAAATCTATTCACAAGGTGTAAGAGAAGCTTTACTTAAATATTTACTCAAAATGCCTGTAAAAGAAATGGTTGCAAAAATTATTTCAGGAGTTAAAAAAGACGAAATTGGTGAGATTCATGCTAAGAGTTTAGCAGACTTTATTTCTTCATCATATCCGTTTTACTTAGACCCAATGCCTAACCTATATTTTACTAGAGATCCAGGCGCATGCATTGGAGATGGGCTAAGTGTTCATCATATGTACACAGCTGCAAGAAGAAGAGAATGTTTGCTTCTAAAATATATGTACTTACATAACAAAGATTTTGCTCCAGAAGGAACTCAGCTTTGGTATGATTACGACCATGAAGCCGCTATTGAGGGCGGTGACATATTAGTTTTAACTGACGAAATAGTAGCAATCGGAATGAGCGCGAGAACTACACCAAGAGCAATTGAAAGATTTGCTGAGAATATGCTTAACAAATCAACCTTTAAAAAAGTACTGGTATTCAATATTCCAAAGAAAAGAGCTTTCATGCATCTTGATACAGTATTTACGATGGTAGATTATGATAAGTTTACTATTCATCCAGAAATAGAAGGACCTCTCGAGTTGTTTGAAATCACTTTAGATAAAGAGGGCAAAGCTCAATTCAAAGTAATAAGTGATAACTTGACTAACATTTTAAAAGGAGCGCTTAAATTACCTGCAGTTGAACTAATTCGATGCGGCGGAGATGATTTAATGGCAGCGCAAAGAGAGCAGTGGAACGACGGATCTAATACTCTTTGTATAGCACCTGGTACTGTAGTTACTTATGAAAGAAACTATGTGACTAATGATTTACTTGATAAAAAGGGAGTCACTGTTCTTACCATACCTAGTGCGGAACTCTCTAGAGGTAGAGGTGGTCCTAGATGTATGTCATGTCCAGTTAACAGAGACGATCTATAAAACAAGTATGTTTAACAAAACTCCTCGCTTTTGCGGGGAGTTTTTGCATACAAAAATAAAAGAGTCTGTGGTATAATATAAACAGTAATAATACGGAGGAAAATAATGAGAATAATTGATTGTTATAATATACTATTACAGGCGGAACTTGTTAAAGCAGCAAAGATAATTGATGAGGGAAACTCTGAAGTATCCGATTTAGAATACAACTCTAAAAAAGCATCAGAAGGTACGTTGTTCTTTTGCAAAGGAGAAAATTTTAAAAGTGAGTACCTAATTGAAGCTGTTGACAAAGGTTCTATATGTTACGTTGCAGAAAACATAATCAAAGGTGGATCCGCACATAAGCCTTCCGTAATAATAGTAAAAGATGTAAGGAAAGCTATGGCGGCGTTATCTAAAGCCATATATTTTCCTGATGAAACAAAAATGAAAATTATAGGAATAACTGGGACAAAGGGAAAATCCACTACCATATATATGCTTAAAACTATATTTAATGAATATTTAAAAGGTATGGGAAAAAGTAATTGCGCATTTATTAGCGGAATAGAAATCGATGATGGAACAGGTTTACTAGAAGCTGAATTGACAACACCCGAAACTATAGATTTGTACAAACATATAGCTACTGCAGTTAAATTAAAAAAAGAATTTATGATTATAGAAGTATCTAGCCAAGCACTTAAATACGGAAGGTGTGACTATCTTTCCTTTGACATTTCAGGATTTTTAAATATAAGCCATGATCATATTAGTCCAAAAGAACATCCTGACTTTGAAGATTACTACAATTCTAAAATTAAAATATTTGATGTAAGTAAAAGCACTTGGATGAATTCGGATTCTATTTACTTTGATAAACTTTTAAGTTATGCTAGCCAACAATGCGAGGTAAACACGTATGGAAAAGCTGAAACCGATAAAGTTAAGCTTGTTGAATTTAGCGAAACGATAGAATCTCTTAATATGAAGGTTGATATTAATGGTGAAATATTAAATTTAAACGTTTCAATTGGTGGTGAATTTAACGTTAGTAATGTGCTATGCGCTATATCTATAGCATATAAATGCAATATACCATTTAGGGTTATTGCTAATGCCTTGAATAAAGTATACGTGCCAGGAAGAATGGAGATTTTCAAAGCCGAAAACGATAAAATAATTGTAATTGTAGATTTTGCACATAACAGCATAAGCTATGAAAAAATGTTCCAGCATGTCAAAAAAAATTATCCTAACAGAAAAATTGCGATAACTTTTGGTTGTAGAGGAGAGAAAGCATTAAACAGACGAAAGGATTTAGGAGAAATATCTTCTAAATATGCTGATAGAATATACCTTGTTCCCAACATACCTAGAAATGAGGACTATAGAGAAATAAGTAAAGAAACACAAGGATATATGTATCCAGGACCAGAAATAATTGAGATGCTAGACAGTAGAGAAGAAGGAATTTTAAAAGCGCTTAAGGGCGCTAAAGATTCAAATGAAAACTGGGTAGTTCTAGTTTTAGGAAAAGGAAGAGAAAAATATAAAAAACTTGGATCTAAGGAAGAAGATACTAATGACTACGAAGTTGTAAAAGAGTTGCTTCAGAGTATTTAGCATTATGACTAGTGGAATAAAAGCGTAAATTGTTTATAATTGCTGTTTATTGATATGGCTCTATAATAGCATTTAGAGTTATAAAAAAGGAATCTAGTAAAATAATATGAATTATAACCACAAAGTTTAAATTATGAGCACCCTAGGATGATATGCTCCCCTAAGGTAGACAGTTTAAAAAACCAAACTGTTTACTTGAAGGGGGTTTTTTATGGGAAGGAAAAGTAATAAAAAAAGAATCCCCAAATAATATGGGGACTCTCAGCATCCTATAACATTGGTAATTTATGTAATATGATAGTAAACATTATCATTCCAAATAGTGCAAAAGGATATGTTGCTCCGTATCCTGCGGCAGGATCTTCACTATCTAGCGCATCAGTAGCAGCGCCTAAACCTGGGGTTGAAGTCATTCCTCCGCAAAGTGCACCAGCCAGCATTACCCAGTTTAAATGGAAAGCATAACGTCCAACTAAGAAACCAACCATAATTGATATGATACCCACAAAGATGGATACTATTGCTAAGGTAGCACCAGAACCCATAAGTGATGTTATGGCCCCATAGCCGTAGTTCAAACCGACTATGGCAAGGAAAAAGGACAATGACAGCTCTCTTATGGTTGATAGTGTACTCTCATTCATTCTAAATGATAAAGGACCGATTTTTCCTATATATCCAAGACCTAAAGCAGCTACTAGAACTCCTCCGGTTGACTCTAAGCAGACATAACCTAAAGGACCCATAAATATTTCTAAGTTTCCTAAAAGATAACCAAGCACGCATACTGTGGCAAAAGAAATGGTGCTAAAAGGTGATGTCGGTATTAGCTTTACAGTAGAAATATCCCTGGCTTTTGACATTTCCTCAGTGTATTTTCTTTTTTCTTCATCTATATCAAATCTAAATATGCGGCCTAAGAAATTGACACTAAGTATTACTATTATGACTCCGAAAGGATAACCTACAGCGTAGCCCATTCCAACTTGACCGGTAGCATTTATTATATAAGCTTTTTTTTGAATTTCCGTAAGTTCTTTAATATCATATGATAATTTTTCATCAGAATTTATATTTATAACATCGATTATTACTTCTTTAGTTCCATCACTAAGATCTTTGTAGTTTTCTGCGTTGTATTTTGATTGTGTTTCTGCAGTCTCTAAAGCCGAAGCAAGTCCTGGCGAACTAGTTAAAGCTCCTGTATAAACACCGCTGATTGAATATGGATTAGAATTGTCGATAATACCAGTTGCCGAGTAGGTAACTGCTGCACCTACAAAGGTTATTATGAAACCTAAGGCAATAAATTTAGCACCGTATTTTTTTAAAACTATTCCTAGATCTTTCGAAGCCAAAAGGCCTACTGCGGCCACGAAAAATATCAGTGAAGTTTTGAAAAAATATTTGTTAATAAGTTTTCCTGAGTTTAGTTCAAATATGTTTGAAGAGGCGGCATAAGCTAAGCTTTCGGTATCGCCTGAACTGTAAACGTTAAAGGCGTATCCATAGATTAACCAGCCTAAAAAGAGTCCTAGAAATAGTGCGCCTGAAGATCCGAAGTTAAAACCGCCGAAATTAATTTTCCCTAAGACTAATCCTATAGCTACAGTTAGAAACATAAGGACGAAGGGGTTTAGAACAAGCGAAGCTACATCAAAATGAATAATATCCATAAATTCCTCCAATGAATTACATCTTAAGTTATTATAACAGACTGAAAATGAAGTTGTTATAAATCATTGTATTAATATTGTTTATTTGTTAGAATGAATTATCTAGAAAGGAAAACGATATGAATTACGTACTTGTCTTAATAATAAAATTGATTGCAGCCATAATGATTTCAGTTATTATGGGTAATGGCGCAGTAGTCGCATTTAACCATATTCCAGTTAAATGGTTCGTAGAAGAGGGTAAAGACCTAGAACCAAGTCTTCTAGATGCATCTAGGCAGCGAATCACAAGCACTCCTTGGAAATGGATATTTGTAACTTTATTTTCAGTTGTATCAATATACTTAATATTGACCATGTCGATTATATATACTATTGGAACTTCAATCGTTTTATGGCTAATATTGCTAGCAACTATATCAGATATAAAATACGGTATAATACCTGATCAGTTCACTATTCTCATTGCGGTTTCAGCAATAGGATTTATAATATTACACGAGAAATGGACAGATCAACTCTATGGTGCATTAATAGGTTTTGTAATTCTTATAGCAGTATATGGCGTAGGAAGACTTGTATATCGCAAAGATGCAGTTGGAGGCGGAGACATTAAAATGTTTGCGTCCTTAGGTCTTGTCTTAGGAGTGGGTGGAATCGTTATGGTCTTTATAATGAGTACATTTTTAAGTGCTGCTCATTTTGTCTACCTGCTTGCTACTAAAAGTGCAAAGCCTGGCGAAACAAGACCTATGATGCCATACATATTTATGTCATATACAATATACATAGTGTTTTTATGGGATTTTGGGATAGAAATAGTTATATAGGAAGAATACATGAAAAAAAATATATTATTAAAAATAAAATATGATGGTACTCATTTTGCTGGATTGCAAATACAACCTAGGCAACGCACTGTGCAAGGTGAAATTGAAAAAGTATTAAGTAAAATAGCGGGTGAAGAAATTAGAATCGAGCCAACAAGTAGAACGGACAGTGGTGTTCATGCTATTTGTCAATGTGTTACCTTTCAGTGGGATGTTAATTTGCCTACTGAGAAGTTGAAATACGTTTTAAACAATTGTTTTTCGAAAAGGCAAAATAGGTTCAGAATTTTAAGCGATATCGAAATACTATCAGCAGAAGAAGTCCCTGAGGATTTTCATGCTAGATTTTCAGCAACTGGAAAAACATACAGATATATTATCCATAACGCTAAAGAATATGATATATATAGGAGAAACTATGTATATGAAGTTAAGGAAGACTTAGATTTTCAATCTATGAAAAAAGCTTGCAGTTATTTTATTGGTGAACACGATTTTAAAAGTTTTGAATCATCAGGAAGTAACCCTAGAGAAACAACTGTGAGAACGGTAACTGATATGAGAATAGAAAGAGTAGATGAAGACATAATTATCCAAGTAACTGGTAATAAGTTTCTTTATAACATGGTAAGAATAATGGTGGGGACCCTTGTAGAAGTGGGTATGGGAAGAAAAAAGCCTGAAGATATTAAGGAAATAATCCAGGCAAAAAATAGAACTGCGGCAGGGCACACAGCACCGCCGCAAGGTTTATATCTTCTTGAAATATACTACTAATCGTCTTTGTTTTTCTTTCCGCTTATAGAATCGACAGAGATTTTAACCATGACCATATTTTTGATAAAACCAGCTACTACAGCATCGAATCTATCCATTCTCTCAGGAACAGTGTGAAGACAAAATTCCTTCAGGAAAAAACGGGTTTCTTCTTCGTTTTCAATTACCGCCGCTTTTCCTGTTACGATGGCACTTTCATAATGGGTGACGTAAGCATTAACAATAATTTCGTTTTTATCAAATACTATAAAAGACACATCAGGATTTTTCTTAATACTTTCTATTTTTCTACCATTAGGTTTGCTGTGAAAGTACAAAGCATTTGTTTTTTCATCATAGAAATAATTAACTGAAACACCATATGGCTTGTTTTCCAGTGTTACCACCGACAAAACACCGATATTGTTTCTTTCTAATAAGTTAAGGGCATCTTCTTTACTTAAAAATCTATCCATAATAGTACCTCCTTATAAATTATTATACCACACTAACTCAATTAATTCATTTGTAATGGGTTCGTTTCAGTTTGGAGAAAAGCAATCAATATGTTATAATTATTTGATAATTTAAAAATGGAGAGTGAAAATGCAAGTATTTGATATTGTACCTGTAAAATATGAAAACGAAGATTTATTCGTTTTAGATCAAACAAGATTGCCAGGTGAAGAAATTTACTGCAAGCTTAAGTCGAAAGAAGACGTTTGGGAAGCAATAAATAGGCTAAGAGTTAGAGGTGCTCCAGCTATTGGCGTTGCAGCTGGCTATGGTTTATATATTTCGGTTAGAGATTTTGATGGCGATAACTTAGTTAAATTTGGTGAGAAGCTAAGAGATGTGAAAAACTATTTAATTACGTCAAGACCTACTGCCGTTAACCTGGAATGGGCTCTTTTAAGAATGGAAGAAAGATATAAAGAGTTTTGCTGTGAAACAGCTCTAAATAATGATATTGATGAGATAGAAGTAATAGAAAAACTAAAAAAAGTACTTTTAGAAGAAGCACATAATATACGAATAGAAGACGAAGAGAACTGTAAAGCTATGGGTAAGCATGGACTAAGCTTATTAAAAAAAGGTATGGGAATACTAACCCACTGTAATGCAGGAACGCTTGCTACGGCTAAATATGGAACTTGCCTTTCGCCTATATACTTAGGTAAAGAAAAGGGCTATGAATTTAAGGTTTTTGCTGATGAAACAAGGCCGCTACTTCAAGGTGCGAGACTTACTACATGGGAACTGAAAAAGGCTGAAGTAGATGTAACTTTAATCTGTGACAATATGGCATCACAAGTTATGAAAAATGGTTGGGTTCAAGCTGTAGTAGTAGGATGCGACAGAATGGCCGCAAACGGAGATGGAGCCAATAAAATTGGAACATCAGGGGTGGCAATTTTAGCTAAGGAATACGGGATACCTTTTTATATGTTTGTGCCAACTTCGACGATAGATATGAACACTAGAAAAGGTGATGATATTATTATAGAAGAAAGAGATGGCGAAGAAATATATAAGATGTGGTACAAAAAACCGATGGCACCAGAGGGAGTTAAGACTTTTAACCCAGCTTTTGATGTTACTAATCATAAATATATTACAGCCATAGTGACCGAAAAAGGCATATTAAGGCCACCATATAAGGAAAGCATCAAGAAGTTAATGGACGGAGAATAATGAATCAAACAAAAGAGACGGAGTCATTTTTAGATAAATACGTAAAAGGTGTTGTCGTATTAGGGGTGTTGGCCGGTTCTACGTCAGGAATATTTGGAGCATTAATAGAGGCGCCAGCACTTGCAATGGGGTTTTGGAGACTATTAATAGCGACTCCATTTTTCGCAATACCTGTAATAAGGAATCAAAAAGCAGAACTTTTCTCAATATCTAAAAAAGATCTGACATTAACATTTTTAGCAGGATTTTTTCTATTTGGCCATTTTTTCTTTTGGTTCAATGCAGTAAAAATCACAAATGTACCAAGCGCTGTCGTGATAGCAGCTCTACATCCGTTAATAGTCCTTGCAGTCAGCATTTTCATCTGGCACAGGAAAATTACGTATAAAGCAATAATAGCTATATTAGTTGCTCTTATAGGATGCGCAGTAATAGCGGGCCTTGATTATAAGATGCTTACTCAAGGAGCATTTGTAGGCGACATATTTGCTTTTTTTGCTGGAGGCTTCATGGGAATATATTTATTAATGGGGGATATGGTTAGAAAAAGAGTAGCGGGAAGGCCTTACGTATTTTTAGTTTTCTTGTCATGTTGGATGTTTTTTATAATTGGAACGTTATTAACTAGCACTCCCTTATTAGGATATAGTAAGATGGATTATATATATCTAGTAGCGTACGCAATAGTATGTCAAATAGGGGCACATGGTGTATTTAATCTTTGCATGGGTCATGTAGATGCGCTTTACGTTTCCACGTGGGAATCTTCAGAAGCAGTATTTGCGATTATATTAAGTGTAATATTCTTAAAACAAATACCAACTTATTGGCAGATAATAGGTTGTATAATGGTAGTTGGAGCACTTCTATACTATAATAGGGAGATAGCAAGAGATAATGTATAAAGTTAAATTAGAAACTTTTGAAGGTCCTTTTGACCTACTGGTATATTTAATAGAAAATGCAAAAATGAGCATTTATGATATTAAAGTAGCGGAAATAACAACACAGTATGTCAGTTACTTAGAAGAACTTGATGATTTAGACATTGAAATTGCCACAGAATTCATAGTGCTTGCAGCTGTTCTTATCGATCTTAAATCCAAGATGCTGATTCCAAGGTTAAGCGAAAGTGGCGAGGCGCTAATTGAGGAAGATCCTAGAGTAGAACTTGTGCATAGATTGGAAGAATATAAGCTTACTAAGAAGCGCGCTGAAATGCTAACAGAAAGAATGGATTATTTCGCGAATGTGCATGAAAAACCTCAAGAGGATATTTCAATTTTCTTAGAAAATCCGGACGAGTTTTTAAGCTTGGATGCCAAGAAGTTTGCAAAGGCTTTTATACTTTTCATAGAAAGAAAGCAAAGAGTATCTGAAGTTAAAAAAAATTATCAGACAATCGAGAAAAGAAGAAATTCCATTGAAGAGAGAATTTTACATATCGCTGAGATTCTTAAGTCAGGTGATAGTTCTGAAAATCTATATAATTTTAAAGAATTTATTCCCAAAGATGAAGATACTTACGAAGTGGCACTTACATTCGTATCATTGCTAGAGCTCATAAAGGAACAGGAAATAGAAGCGAGTCAAGAAAAATTATACGGGGATATAATGGTAAAAAAAATAAAGAATAAAACGGAGGAAGAAATTGAACAGTAAGAGAAAAATCAAATCGGCTTTCGAATCAATGATGTTTATTTGGGGGCATCCTCTTGAGGCTAAAGAAGCTGCTAATATTTTTGATATAACTAAAGAAGATGCCTATGAACTTTTCAAAGAATTGCAAAAGGAATACGAAGATGAGGGCAGAGGCATAGCTATAAGAGAAATAAACAAATCTTTTCAGTTTGTAACTATAGCTGAAAACGAAGAATACATTGAAAAGTTATGCACACCTACTAAGATAAAAAGATTAACTCAAGCGGCTTTAGAAGTGCTAGCACTTATTTCATATAAGCAGCCGATTACCAAAAGTGAAATAGATTCAATAAGAGGTATTAAAAGTGACAGGGTGATTGATGGACTTGCTAAGAAAGAGTTGATTGAAGTTACAGGAAGATCCGATAAAATAGGAAGACCCTTAATATACGGAACAACGGATGAATTTTTAAAACAGTTTGGATTTGAAAGCATTAAAGATTTACCAGAGATCGAAGATTTAGAGGATACTTTAAATGAAGATAATCTAGAAGGACCCGCTGAGCTTCATGAACAGCTTAGGATGGAACTTCAATAGGAGACGGAAATGAGAATTAATAAATACATAGCAACATCGGGCGTGACTAGCAGAAGAAAAGCGGATGAACTAGTTGTTAACGGCAATGTCAAAGTTAACGGTGTGGTAGAGAAAAACCTGGGCGTTGATATAAAGGAAGACGACGTAGTTTCAGTAAATGGCAAAGTCATTAAACCTAATACCAAATTTGAATATTTAGCGCTTAACAAACCTATTGGATATGTTACTACTGTTTCAGACGAACAGAATAGATATACTGTTATGGATTTGATAACAGATATAGAAGTTAGAGTGTTTCCTGTAGGAAGATTGGATTACAACACTTCTGGTCTTCTTTTATTAACAAATGACGGCGATTTGGCCAATAAGATAAATCACCCTAAAAGTGATTTTGAAAAGACATACAGAGTTTTAGCTAAAGGGGTAGTGTCTAGGAATAAACTGGATAAGCTGAGATTAGGCATTGATATTGGTGGTTATGTCACGGCTCCTGCTAAAGTAAAGATGATTAAAAGTGTAGGGAAAAACACCTTACTTGAAATGTCAATAACAGAAGGCAAAAACAGGCAGATAAGAAAGATGTGCAAGGCCGTAGGATGCCCTGTTATAGATCTTCAAAGAATAGCCGTAGGAGATATAGTTCTTGGTAGACTAAAGGAAGGCAACTACAGAAAATTAAAAAGAGATGAAATTGAATATTTAAAAAGCATATAGACTAAAAAAAAGATGATAAATTAATATCATCTTTTTTTAAATATTAAAGAGCTAAGGAATTTTTGACTGCTTCATACGTTTCTGTTCCTTTTAAAACCCTTAAAATTTCAAGAGCGAAAGACATAGCTGTCCCAGGTCCCTTTGAGGTTATTATATTTCCATCGATTACCACTTTTTCATCAACATAATCAGAGTCAATTAAATGTGCTTCCATTCCAGGGAATATAGTTGCTCTCTTGCCTTTAAGAATGCCAGCTTCAGCAAATACCATGGGAGCTGCACATATAGCAGCTAGTAGACGGCCGCTTTCGTTAAATTCTTGTATATATGATATTAAAAGTTCACTATCGGCTAAGTTTAGAGTGCCGGGCATTCCTCCAGGTAGAACTATGGCTTCACAACCTATGTAGTCGGATTCTGTAATTAATTGATCAGCAATAACCTTAATACCGTGAGCACCTGTTACTGTTTTATCCTGAGTTATAGAAATTAAACGGGCGTCAACATCGCCTCTTAAAAGTATGTCGGCAATTGTTATCGCTTCGATTTCTTCAAAGCCTTCGGCTAAATGAATGTAAACCATTTTACTATCCTTTCTAAAAACTTGTTACTACTTACAATAATTAGTATATAATAAGTATAACATATAAACAATAAATTTGGAGGTGTAATTATGTCAGAATATATAGGAGATATATACTACGATTATGGGAATAGCCTATACATTAATATGACAAATCTTTGTAGCAACAGATGTGAATTTTGTATAAGGGATATGGCAGATTCTCTTGGTACTGCTAATTCCCTATGGCTAAAAAGAGAACCGACTTATGAAGAACTTGTTGAAGGATTGGCGGAAGTAGATTTAGATGCGTATAAAGAAGTGGTCTTTTGTGGTTACGGAGAGCCTACTGAGAGGGTAGAAGATTTAATTAATCTGACTAAAGAAATTAAATCAAGAGCTGATGTGATAGTTAGAATAAACACAAATGGTCTTGGTGATTTAATAAATGGCTATAAAATATCACCTAAACTTGAAAATGTTATAGATTCGGTTTCGGTAAGTTTAAACACATCAAACGCAGAAGCTTATAACGATTTATGCCACCCAGAATTTGGAATTAAATCTTATCAAGCAATGCTTGATTTTACTGAGGAGGTTAAAAAATATGTGCCTGATGTAAGGATGTCAGTAGTAAGCGTAATAAGTTCAAAAGAAATAGAGGAGTGTAGAGAAATTGCAAATCAATTGGATGTAAAATTCATGGTAAGGTAGTATCTAGAAATAGTCCTAAAATAATTTTATAAAGTAATGATGGATAAACTTGCCATGATTGCTATGATTTATAACACTTCGGAAGAAGCAGAGAAAAATAAATAATGCAGAGGAGAAAAGTAGTATGCTAAATAAAGAATGGGTAGCACTTTTAAACAATCAAATAAACAAGAAAGGGTATCCTGCGTATACTTCCGCACTTCTTATTATTTGGAGGAGACAGTAATGAAGCTGGTTTTAATTCGCCATGGCGAAAGTGAATGGAACCGAAAGAATTTATTTACTGGCTGGACGGACGTTGACCTAACAAAGAATGGAATGGAGGAATCAAAACTTGCAGGCTTGCTTTTAAAAGAGGGTGAATATGACTTTGATATATGCTATACATCCTATTTAAAACGCGCCATCCATACTTTAAATGGTATTCTTGAGCAGCTTGATAGGGAGTGGCTTCCTGTTTTCAAATCATGGAAACTAAATGAACGTCACTACGGAATGCTTCAGGGGCTTAACAAAGCAGAAACTGCTTTAAAATACGGCGAAGAGCAAGTAAAAACTTGGAGACGTTCCTTTGACGTTAGACCACCAGCGCTTAATGTGGAGGACGAGCGAAATCCAAGATTCCAGGAACAGTACAGGAATGAAAGAAATGAGAGGATTCCCCTTTGCGAAAGCTTAAAGGATACGATTGACAGAGTGGTCCCTTATTTTGATCAGGTAATAAAAAAAGATATGGAAAAAGGAGAAAGAGTTCTGATTGTTGCCCATGGGAATTCAATTCGTGCTCTAGTTAAGCATTTCGAGAACCTTTCGGAAAAGGACATTATAGAAGTGAATATTCCTACCGGTGTTCCGCTAGTCTATGAATTTGACGATGCATTTCATTTTGTCCAAAAAGAGTATCTTGGCGATCTGGAATTGATTAAATTAAAGATGCAAAAAGTAGCAAATCAAGGAAAAGTAACGGAAACAAAATAAGCTGTTATTCGACACAGTCACACATAAGGCGAGGGTAGTGGATGAAATGGATAAAAAATTGGCTTTAAATTAAGAAGAAGATAGTATCTACTATAAAACAAAAAGTATTTATTTGTTAGCACCGACAAATAAACAAAACTTAATCACTTAAACATCACTTTATAGACAAAAAGTATTGATAATGATAATACCCTATGATAAAATATGCAAGTGTGCAAAGGGTTGCATACTTACATATTTTATGGCTAGTAGTTAGCAATTATAGGAGGTATTAAAATGGACGAAAAAAAGTCGAAAGAACTTGACGCCGTTACTAAAGGCAAAAAAAAGCGATCTTTTCCGTCAGCTTACTCGGTATTATTCATTATATTAATTCTTGCAGCGGCAGTTACTTATTTTTCTGAAACTGGTGCCTATTCAAAGATGGTATATAATGTAGATGCGGATTTATTTGAAGTAACTGCTCCCGACGGATCAGTTAGTGAAATGCCCGCAACTCAAGAATCTCTTGATGAACTGAATATCAGTGCTGACTTAGAATTATTCTTAGATGAAAGCATTTATAAACCGGTAGCTATACCGGAAACTTATGAGGAAATCGAAAGCAATCCTCAAGGCTTGACCGAAATTATAATGGCACCAATTAATGGTGTTTATGAAACCATTGATATTGCACTATTTATCTTTATAATTGGTGGTATGATAGGGTTAATAAATTATACAGGCACTTTTGCAGCTGGCCTGGGTTCTTTATCGAAAGTGACAAAAGGAAAAGAATACTTGTTAATAATACTGGTTACTTTCCTGGTAGCACTAGGCGGTACAACCTTTGGTATGTGTGAAGAAACGATTGCGTTTTATCCTGTAATCATACCAATATTTGTAATAGCAGGTTATGACGCACTGGTAGGAATAGCAGCTGTTTATATCGGTTCTCAAATCGGTTGTATGGCTTCTACAGTGAATCCTTTCTCAGTTGTAATAGCTTCAAATGCAGCTGGTGTTAACTTTATGGAAGGTTTCGGACTTAGAGTTGTAGCTTTAATAATTGGAACTATTATCGTAACTTTATACATATTAAGATATGCAAAAAAAGTAAAAGCTAATCCAAGCTCTTCATATATCTTAGAGTCTAAAGAATACATTGAACATAAATTCTGTTCAACAGAAGATGCTCCACAGTTAACTGGCAGAGGGAAAATTGCTTTATTACAATTCTTTGGTACATTTGTGGTAATGATTTACGGTGTTACTAAACTTGATTGGTGGTTTGGAGAAATGGGAGCGTTATTCTTAGTATCAGCAATCATTATGGGTATCGTACTAGGATTAAGTGAAAGAGAAATTGTTAATGGATTCATTAACGGTGCCAGTGAAATGATGGGCGTAGCATTAGTAGTGGGAGTTGCTAGAGCAGTAAATCTTATCTTAGATGCTGGCCTTGTATCAGATGCATTACTTCATACTATGACAGGCTGGGTAGTTGGAATGAGTCCTTCAGTATTTATTATATTGATGTTCTTAATTTTTATAATCTTAGGATTTTTTATCAATTCAACTTCAGGGCTAGCTGTACTATCTATTCCGATTATGGCGCCACTAGCAGATGCCGTTGGAATGCCAAGAGAAGCAGTTATTACTGCTTATTTATTCGGTCAAGGAATGATGTCATTTATTACTCCAACTGGACTTATTCTTGTTGTATTAGAACTGGTTCATGTTAACTATGATAAGTATCTAAAATTCATGATGCCACTATTTGGTATCCTGAGTGTGTTTGCTATAATAATGCTTCTAATTGAAGCGCAAATTGCAGTTTAACAATAAACGGTACAAAAAACCGCCTTTTAAAAAAGGCGGTTTTTTGATTTGCTATTTTCTTAATAATATGTCTCTATTTCGTCTTAAATGTCTAACTAGCTTACTTATATCATTTATGTAGTACCAAACTGTCATGGCATTATCTTCTTTGTACAGCATGATTTTCTTTAGTGTGCTGCTGAGGTCTTCTGTAAGTGATTTTACTCTGCATATAAATTCATTGCAAGTATTATTCATATTATCCAAAAAAGCACTGTTTGCAATAGATTTAAGTTCTTCTAAAACGCCGTCCACGTCAAAAGTTTCCGCATATTTTGAAGCATCAAATTCTGAGCATTTGACGGTATCGAAACCGTCAGAACTATCATAATTAATTTCATCTAAATCATAATGATAATCCATACCAAAATTTTCTGATACGTCGTTTGAGAGCTTCATTTTAAGCTCATTAAACTTTGTGTCGTGGTGCTTTGTGATGTTAGTCATAAAAGATGAAATATCATCTATAGCATCTTCGAATATCTCCATTGATGTGTTTTCAAATCTGGATTTCTTTGCTTTATCTTTGGATCTTTCAAGATCAGATTTTCTAGAATTTATATTTTCGGCCAATTTAGTTGCAAAAGCTTTCCCTGATTTCCCTGAATGAAGAACAGTTTCTTCGGCATCTCTTTTTATTACATCTATACACTCTTGAATGATTTTAAGCCTATTTTCCAGCCTACCTATAGGCATCGTAAGTGCATTCCAGTAAAGATCTAATTGAGTTAATGAGCTTCTTATTGTATAGATAAGCTTCATTCTAACTGATTCGTCTAAGATGCTTGCCATTTCACTTTTTATATCATCAACTATTGCATCTTTAAGCTCAGTTATGCCGATGTTTTCTGTAGCACTCATAGGGTAAAGTGTTACTTCGTCAATGTCCATGAGTTTTTTTATGTTGGATTCGCAGTAAGAAAGATATGAATTGAGTTCAAAATCAGATATACCATCAATTTTGTTTACTGCGAAGTAAAATTTGCCAGCGTAATCTTTGGCATTCTCAAGGAACTCTACTTCTATTTCATTTATAGGGCTATCTACAGACAGCATAAAAACAACTGCATCGCTTTCCTTTACAAAGGCATAAGCTGATGTAGAGTTGTGTTTGTGTATTGAACCTACGCCTGGCGTGTCGACTAAGACTAGGCCGTCTTCCAAAAAAGGTGATGGAGTATGGATAGTGACATGAGAAACGCAGTAGATATTGTTTGGGTTGTTTTCTTCACTGATATAATCTGTCAATTCTTCAAATTCGATCACTTTGTTAACTCCGTTTAAAAAATGTACAGTAATGCCTTTAGGCCCATACTTAATTATTGTTACGGCTGAAGTTACGGGAATCAAGCCAACTGGAAGAAGTTCTTCGCCTAGTATTGTATTTACCAGAGTACTTTTACCTCTTTTAAATTGACCAATAACAGATACTGTAATTGATTGATCTTCTAGCTTGTCCACAAGCTCACAAGATTTTGCATGTTCAGCTGCGGTTATCTCTGAAGAGCCGAGAAGATCCATGCTTTCCTTTGCTATTTCATAAATTGTACTCATATTTTGCTCCTATAGTTGTTATTAAATCGTCGATATTATAACATAGCATATGTAAAATGTAAAATGTAAAATTTTGTAAAAAAAAACCTCCGCAGAGAAATACGGAGGCGTATTGAGAAACTAGTATGATTAGTTATATTCTTTTTGATGCCTTTGGCATAACACAAGTTCCTGTCGCTTTTGCTACTATAACAGGCTCTTCTAAAAAGTCAGCCGCTGATTCGCTTATGTCAGGTCTTGTAGTTACAACTTTTCTAGCCTCGAATTTCATTTTTCTTGAGCTGTTACCAAACTTAGTAATTTCGCCGTAAGCTTCGATAAAGTCACCTGCATAGACAGGAGCTAAAAGTTCTACACTGTCATATGCAACGAATAATCCTTCGTCACCGTCTGCTTTAATTAATAATTCTGTAGCAACATCACCAAATAGGTGAACCATGTGTGCTCCGTCTACTAAATTACCGCCGTAATGCGCATCTTTAGCTGACATTCTTAATCTGATAGTTGAGGTAATCTTCTTTTCTTCCATATTAATAACTCTCCTTTTATATATAAGTTGTTTGTTTGTCTAATAGCATTATATAACCAAAGGGAATATATGTAAATAAGATTTGCCAAATTAGAGGAAATGGTTTATAATAACGCTAAAGAGTGACGAACCGAAAAGGGTTCAAGTCCGAGCAAGTGAGTCTAATCTGTAAGCGGGGAATAATATGGAAAAGTACGGAACAAACAGAGTAATAGAGCCGCAGCACGTATTACCCACGTCTGCATGGAGTCTTGATAATAGTAGAGAAATAAGTGCTAATGAAATCAGAGTGAAAATAAAAGTAATTCATATTGAAGAGGCTAGTTTCAAACAGATATGCATGGAATCTCATGACGATGAAAAATTGATAATTCATAAAATCATCGATATAGTAATAAAAAGGGGAAAGTTACATAATCCTGTAACAGATACTGGAGGATTACTTTATGGTATAGTCGACGAGATAGGCAGTGAGTACCCTAATGTTAAAAAGTTAAAAAAGGGAGATCCTGTAATATGTAATGCATCTTTAGCTTCTTATCCAATATATATAGCTATGATTAAAAGCATAGACAGAGGTTATTGCCAAATCACAGTTGAAGGCCATGCTATTTTATATCCAGGTGTGCCGATTGTAAGAAAACCAGAAGGTATGCCGGTTAATTTGCTTTTGTTTACTTTCAACGAATCGGGGTCCCTATATAAGGTGAGCAATGTGGCAGTAGGTAAAAAGAAGTTTTTAATCGTAGGGAATAATCTGATGACAAATCTTTTGTTTGGATTCGCTATACGAAGGGTTGCTTCAGATTCAGCAGAAGTTATTTGCCTTTTAGACAAAAAAACAGAGATAAAAGTAAGTGGTAAAGGTGTTGAAGAGCTCATAAGTCAAGTTTTTACGGAGCTACACTACGTTAACATTCTCAAGCCTATGGAGTGCATGAAAATTCTCGACACATCATCCCTTTTTGATGTTTCGGTTAACTGTGCGGACATAGCAGGAGCTGAAACTGTAAATGTGCTGGCTACTAAATACGGTGGAACTGTTGTCTTTTCTAGTTTAATGAACAATTTAAATATTGCTCTTTACATAACTGAGGCGATTTCAAGGCAGTTGGAATTCGTATCAGCCAATGGATATTTAGAAGCCTATGATGAGTTTGATATGGACCTAGTATATGGACTTATGCCCTATATGAAGGATTTAAAGACGGCAAGAATTCTACCTAATGAAGAAACTTTTGATGTGTATAACAGAGTTAGCATGGACAGAAGCAAACTTCTTGACGAATTTGTATGCAAAAGTTCTTCAATGGAAAGGTTGCTTCAGGAAATCGTGACGGTAGCAAAATATGACTGCAATATACTTATAACTGGAGATACTGGTGTAGGCAAAGAAAAAGTCGCTACGATAATTCAAAAAAACAGCAATAGAAAGCTACAACCTTTTATTAAGATCAACTGCGCATCTTTTGCCATGGGAGATATAGAATCAAAACTTTTTGGTTATGAGAAGTACGATTATAAAGGGCGTAAAATAGAAACGAAAAAAGGATATTTTGAACTCGCTGACAATGGGGTTATTTTGCTTGATGAAATAGGTGAGCTACCTATGGAAATGCAGGCTAAATTGCTAAGGACAGTTCAGGACGGGTCATTTTTTAGAGTTGGAGGCAACAAACCAATTAAAATTAATGTTCGGCTGATTTCTTCTACCCATCAGGATTTAGAGGAAAGAATAGAAGAAGGTCTTTTTAGACGAGATTTATATTACAGGATTAATGTTGTTAGAATAAGGGTGCCAAATCTTAAACAACGTAAAGAAGACATATCAGCATTGGTCAAGCATTTTTTAGGAAAATATAATTCCAAATTTAAAGTAAGTAAGACGATGGATGAAGAAGCTATTTCCTATATGAGTCAGCTTGATTGGCCGGGGAACATAAGAGAACTTGAAAATGCTGTGCAAAGACTAATCATATCAGCTTATGGTAGGAAAATTACTCTTTCTGATGTACTGATGACGATAAATTCGGAATCAATAGAAAATGATGCGATTCTAAATCCTCTTGAGGGAGATGGCACGGAAGAAAAGAATGCAATTAATCTAGAACATATGGTTAATAATTTTGAAAAAAGTATATTAAAACAGGCATGCGACAAATATGGTTCTACTAGAAAAACTGCTACAGCCATTGGAATTAGCCAAACACAATTGGTGAGGAAAAAGAAAAAGTACGGAATCTAAAAAACGCAATCGACTCGCGATGCGATTAGGTGAACCGAAAAGTGTTCGAAGAGGCGACTTTGATGAATGTTTTTAAATTTAGTAAATTAGTTTCCTAGACATTGTTAAATTTCTGTTTTATAATGATACTAGGTAAAGATATGCATAGCATACTTGAATACATTAGTTAATCTATTTTAGGAGGAAAATTATTATGAAAAAAGGAAATCCTTATGGTACTCACAGAGTAATTTCACCAAAGGGCGTATTGCCACAACCAGCAGATGTTATTGATAACACTATGGAAATTTATGACAACGAAGTTCTTATCGACGTAAAAACTTTAAATATCGACTCTGCTTCTTTCACAGAAATCGAAAGAAGATCTGAAGGTGATGTTGAAAAGATTAAAGAAACTATGCTTGGCATCGTAGCTAAAGCTGGTAAACATAAGAACCCATGGACAGGTTCTGGTGGAATGTTAATCGGAACAGTTAAAGAAGTTGGACCAGCTTATGTTGGTGATATAAAGGTTGGCGATAAAATTGCTACATTAGTATCACTATCACTTACACCATTAGTAATTGAAGAAATCTTAGCTGTAAGACCTGACATCGACCAAGTTGATATCAAGGGCCAAGCTATACTATTCCAGAGCGGAATATATGCTAAGCTTCCTGAAGATATGGCTGAAGGTCTTGCACTTTCTGCTTTAGACGTTGCTGGCGCTCCTGCTCAGACTGCTAAATTAGTAAGACCTGGAAATAAAGTACTAGTTATCGGTGGTGGCGGAAAATCTGGTCTTATGTGCTTATATGAAGCAAAGAAGAGAGCTGGAGTTACAGGTCAAGTTATCTGTATGGCTCATTCAGAAAAATCATTCAAGAGAGCTAAAGATCTTGGTTTTGCTGATGATTATTTTGCAGCAGACGCAACAGATGCAGTTGGAGTATATGACAAAATCATGGAATTAACTGATGGCGAACTTTGCGACATCGTTATTAACTGTGTAAACATTGATAATACTGAAATGGCATCTATATTAGCAACTAAAGATGAAGGTCTTGTATACTTCTTCTCAATGGCTACAAGTTTCACTAAGGCTGCTTTAGGAGCTGAAGGTGTTGGAAAAGACGTTAATATGATTATTGGTAACGGATATACAAAAGGACATGCTGCTATAACTCTTCAAGAGTTAAGAGAGCACGAAGGATTAAGAAATTTATTCCAAGAAATGTATGCATAATTAAGTAATCTAGTAAGCATGCATATTTAATATGCGTGCTTGCTTTATTTACGTATATAATTAATTAAAGTTTTATCGGCTTTTAAACCGGTATAGCAAAATTAAAGGAGAACTATTATGGTTAGAAACTGGAAAGAAATTCCTAGATGGAAAGATGTCACTGATGAACAGTGGAACGATTGGCATTGGCAAGTAGAAAACAGACTAGCTACAGTTGAAGATATTGCTGAAGTAGTTAACTTGACAAATCAAGAAAAAGAAGATATTGATAAAGTAATTGGCGGATTTAGAGTTGGTATTACACCTTACTACGCTTCTCTTATGGATCCGGATGATCCAAGATGTCCAGTAAGAATGCAAGCTGTGCCTACTCTTTCTGAGTTACACAGAGGTGAAGCAGACTTATTAGATCCACTTCATGAAGATGAGGATTCTCCAGCTCCTGGATTGACTCATAGATATCCAGACAGAGTATTATTCTTAATCACTGACCAGTGCTCTATGTACTGTAGACATTGTACAAGAAGAAGACTCGCTGGTGAAACAGATGGCGAAAGAAGTATGGAAGACATCGAAGCATGTCTAGAATATATTAGAAATACTCCAGTAGTAAGAGACGTTCTTTTATCTGGTGGAGATTGCCTGTTAGTTGAAGATGAAAAGTTAGAATACATCATCAGCGAATTAACAAAGATTCCTCACGTAGAAATTGTTAGATTAGGTTCAAGAACTCCTGTAGTATGTCCTCAGAGAATTACTGATGACCTTTGCAATATGTTAGCTAAATATCACCCAATTTGGTTAAATACTCATTTTAATCACAAAAAGGAAGTAACTACTGAAGCTGCTGAAGCTTGTCGTAAGTTAGCTGATGTTGGTATTCCTTTAGGTAACCAGTCAGTGCTTCTAAGAGGTGTTAATGATTGTCCTCATATCATGAGAGAATTAGTACAAGCATTAGGTAAGATTAGAGTAAGACCTTACTATATATATCAGTGCGACTTATCTCTTGGTATTGAACATTTTAGAACTTCTGTAGCTGCAGGCATTGAAATTATTGAAGGTTTACGTGGACACACTTCTGGATACTTAGTACCAACATTTGTAGTTGATGCTCCAGGTGGTGGTGGTAAAACACCTGTAATGCCTCAGTACATAATTTCTCAGACGCCTGATAAGATAATTCTTAGAAACTACGAAGGCGTTATAACCACATATACTGAACCAGATTTACCTAAGTTAGAATGTGCTTGTGACTTCTGCCAAGGTAAGAAAGAATACAGATATGAAGGCGTTGCTGGACTAGGCCAAGGTTTAAGAATGTCTATGGAACCAAACGGTTTATTGCGTCACGAAAGAAACAAAAAAAGAACAGGTAAGTAATTACCTACTATTGTCTATAGGGAGAATTTCTCCCTATAGACAATTATTTAATGAGTACGAGTCTGGCTAGGACTTTAGTTAGCTTTATTGAAAGGAAACTTATGGGTTTACTATACGATTTATCATCTAAATATAGGACGCTGTCTATTGTGGGTATGGCTAAAAATGCAGGTAAAACAACAGCACTTAATTTTCTAATTGAGGAAGCTGAAGATGAAGGCCTGAATTTGGGAATTACTTCAACAGGGCGAGACGGCGAGATGACTGATTTAGTAACAGGTACAGATAAACCGAGAGTATACCTTTATGAAGACACTATAGTAACTGTTCCAACTCAGCTATACGAACTAGCTGAAGCTGGTCTTGAGATTTTACAAAAATCTAAATACAGAACCTCTATAGGGGAACTTATGTTGTGCAGAGTTGTAGACAGTGGTTATGTGCAGATTGCAGGCCCAGTTTCTGTGGCAGAGACTAAAAGAATGTGCGACGAAATGTTTAAATTAGGATGCGAGCTCATCTTGATAGATGGAGCTATAGATAGAAAATCAATTGCGTCTCCAGAGACGTCAGATGCAATAATATTATCAACTGGAGCCGTTATATCTAGAACTATGAAAAAGGTAGTTCAGGAAACAGTACATATTGTCAATCTTTACAGCCTTCCTGAACTGGAAGAAGGAAAGATAAGAAAAAGTATAGAAGATAATTGTGAATGTGATAAAATAATGATAGTTAATAAAGAAGGTAAAGTTAAAATACTTGATTTATTAACAGGATTAGGTGCTAGCAGATTCATTGATGAAGCAATTGATGAAACTACAGATTCTGTATTTATTCCAGGAGCACTTACTAACAGCGTAATTTCAGACATTCACCCTAAGAAAATACAAAACATTAGATTCATTTTGAAGGATCCCACAAAAATATTTATTAATAATAGAGACTATAATCACTTGCTAAAAAAAGGATTTAAACTTAATGTGCTTAAAAACATAGAGGTTGCAGCTGTAACGGTAAATCCATTTGCGCAATGTGGTTATTCTTTTGAGCACGAGGCGTTAAGAACTGCTATGCAGGAAGCAATTCCTGGCATTCCTGTAATCGATGTAAGAATATAGAGGAGTAGTATGAAAGTAGATAATAGGGTATTAGCAAATCCTAAAACAAAATCAGAAACTGGTTTAGACTATGTCAAGTCTTCTATTGATTTAAATACACCTTATGGTAATAGGAAACTAAAAGAAATAAAACCTTTTTTTCCAGGACAAGAAAAGGAACTGAGAATACTTTTAGATGATTTAGATAGAATGTTGGACTTTGTCAAAAAAAATGCCAAGCAGGTTGCTATTTTATCTGAAATACTTATGGAAATCAAAGAAAACACATATACGATTAAAAGATGCGCAGATAGCACTTTGTCAGTAGTAGAAATATTTGAGATAAAGACACTATTGTTGCAGATGAGTAGCATCAATGCTATAATAAAGGGTGTTGAACTCGATATTCCAAGCAAATATATACTAAGAGATTCAGAAGAATTGTTAGATGATTTGGATCCTAGAAGAGATAGGCTAAACACTTTCTATATATATGATGAATTTTCAGACAAATTAAGAGAACTTAGAAAAAGAAAAAAGGAATATGATAAGCGTATAAGAAGTGTTTCAAAGAAAAAAAGAGATGAAATCAAAGAAGAATTCGGAATACTTCTAACGCCTAAATTTGATATTAGCATTAATAAAAAAAGTGAAGATTATAAGATTGCACAAAAAATTGACGATTTAGAATTATTGCAAGAGGACTATTTATCGGTGATTTATGCACTGAAGACTCAACCCGAGGTATATGAGATTACTGAAGAGCTTGAAGAATTAAACACTGATATAGAAATGGAAGAAGCAATAGTTAGAGATAATCTATCTAGAACAATTGCCAAATATAAGGATTTATTATTAGAAAATTGTGAAAAGATTGGAGATATGGATTTTGACATTGCCAAGGCCCAGTATTCAATTAAACATAAGTGTGTAAAGCCCGAAATAGTAGAAGAACATATAATAGAATATGTTGATGGCAGGCACATACAAGTTGAAGATATATTAAATAAGAAAAAAGTGGATTTTTGTCCTGTGAGTATTAGTCTTGAAAAAGGCGTTACTTGTATAACAGGGGCAAATATGGGCGGAAAGACAATATCATTAAAGCTAAGTGGTCTAATACCTATAATGGCACAATATGGATTCTTTGTGCCTTGTCAAAAAGCTAAAATCGGTTTATCCAATTACATACAAATACTTATTGGTGATAGTCAATCAGTAGTTAGGGGCTTATCTAGTTTCGGAAGCGAAATGGAAGAGCTAAAACAGATATTTGATAGAAGTAAAAGCCGCTCTCTGATATTAATTGATGAGATAGCAAGTGGAACAAACCCAGTTGAGGGTTTAGCATTAACAAAGAGCGTTGTTGATTATTTATTGGAAAGAGAATATATAGCACTTATAACAACGCATTTTGAGTCTGTAACGCATAACCACAGAATTAAGAACATGCAAGTTCGAGGGCTGGCGGATGTAGACTTTAAAAAGCTTAATAGCGAGATTCGTTATGCGAAGAAGCTTGAAAGAATAGATATAATTCAAAAGTACATGGACTATAGGCTTTACCCTATAGACAACCAAGGAGAAGTGCCTAAAGATGCTCTCAATATTGCTAAAATGCTTGGCATAAATAGCGAGATAATAGAGAGGGCGAAGGAATATATTAGTAAGGAGAAAAAGGATGAAAAGTAAATTAAATCTTGATCCAAAAGTAGTTGATAGTGCCCGAAATAGTGCTGCTCATATTGCAAGTAGCATGCAGGACTTTATCGACAGACACACTACTGTAAGTACTGAGAGAACAATTCTTAGACTTTTGGGTATTGATGGAGTAGATGATGTAGAGACTCCATTACCTAACGTGGTAGTTGATCAGATCAAGGAGGCAGGTGGCCTTCCGAGAGGGGTAGCATACTGGATCGGAAATGCTATTGTACAAACTGGTTTAACTCCACAAGAAATTGCGGAAAAGATGTCAAGTGGCGGGCTTGAGATCACTAAATTAGAGACTGGAAGCACTAAAGATGCCGAAGCTGCAATTATGCCAGCTATCGAAGAATCTTTAAATGAAATCAACAAAGAAAAAAATGCAAGAGCAGAATACCTTGAAAGACTTGGCGAATCAAAACAGCCGTACTGTTATGTAATCGTAGCTACAGGTAATATCTACGAAGACGTAATTCAGGCACAGGCTGCTGGTAGGCAGGGTGCTGATATAATCGCTGTTATTAGGACAACTGCTCAGTCATTACTTGATTATGTGCCTTATGGACCTACGACAGAAGGTTTTGGTGGAACATATGCTACTCAAGAAAACTTCAGAATAATGAGAGAAGCATTAGATGAGACTGGTGAAGAAGTAGGCAGATACATTAGACTATGTAACTATTCCTCAGGATTATGTATGGCAGAAATTGCTGCTATGGGTGCTCTTGAAAGATTAGATGTACTGCTAAACGATGCTTTATACGGCATTTTATTTAGAGATATTAATATGCAGAGAACATTAATTGATCAATACTTCTCAAGAATTATTATCGGTTACTGCGATATAATATTTAACTCGGGTGAGGATAATTACCTAACTACAGACGATGCTTATGAATCAGCACATACAGTACTAGCGTCACAGTTAATTAATGAACAGTTTGCTGTAGTTGCTAACATTAAGGACTGGCAAATGGGATTAGGACATGCATTCGAAATGGAACCTTCTATGGAGAATGGATTCCTTTATGAATTATCTCAGGCTATAATGGCGAGAGAAATATTCCCTAACGCTTCACTTAAATACATGCCTCCTACTAAATACATGACTGGTAATATATTNNCAGCTTCTAGGAATGCTTACAGAGGCTATTCATACACCTCATATGCATGATAGATATTTATCTATTGAAAATGCAAAGTACATCTTTAATAACGCTAGAGATATCGGTAGCGAAGTTACATTTAAAGAAGATGGCATTATTCAAAAGAGAGCTCAATTTGTACTTTCTGAAGCTGACAAACTTCTTGCTGATATTGCAGAAGAAGGTTTATTCTCAACTATAGAAAAAGGCAAGTTTGCTGGAATTAAAAGACCTTACGAAGGTGGTAAAGGACTTGAGGGTGTATGTCTTAAGGATGATTACTACTTTAATCCGTTCATAACTTTGATGTTAGGAGGTGCAAAATAATGGATAATTGTACAACAGCTAATACAAGCGTAGATTTGACAAAAGTTAAGCCTTACGGAGACACAATGAATGATGGTCAGGTTGAAATGGCTTTTACACTACCAGTTCCTTATGGTGATGAAGCTACCGAAGCTGCACGTCAGCTAGTTAAAAAAATGGGATGCGACGAACCTAGTGTTGTTTATTCTCATGATATGGGTGGCGGATATACATTCTTCGTAGTTTACGGAAAATGTCAGCACACAATTGATTATTCAAACATTCATGTTGCTAAAGTTGAATCAGACATTATGGAAAGAGATGAATGCGGTCAGTATATCGAAGATAATATCAAAAGAGATGTTATAATCGTTGGTGCGACAACAGGATTTGATGCTCATACAGTAGGTATTGATGCCATAATTAATATGAAGGGATTCCATGGACATTTCGGACTAGAAAGATTTAAAAATGTTGTATCGCTTAATATGGGATCACAGGTACCAAACGAAGAATTAATTGCGAAAGCAAAGGAAATTAATGCTGATGCTATACTAGTTTCCCAGACAGTAACTCAGAAAGATATTCACATTCAGAACTTAACTGAGATGGCTGAACTTATGGAAGCTGAAGGACTTAGAGATAAGATGTTACTACTATGTGGAGGTCCTCGTGTTTCACATGAACTAGCTCAAGAGCTAGGTTATGACGCAGGATTTGGAACTCACACATATGCAGAACATGTTTGCTCGTATATTATTACTGAAATAGTAAAAAGAGGCAGAGTATAGCCTCGCAAAAATGAAAAGGAAAGGTAACTCAATATGACAATGAAAATTAGGACTGCTCAAGAAGCAATTGCCGGACTTAAAGACGGCATGACCATCATGGTAGCGGGCTTTTTAGGAACAGGTTCGCCTGAAATTCTAATGGATGCAATTTTAGAAAAAGGCGTTAAACACCTTACTGTAATAGGCAATGATGGAGGATTACCAAGAGGTTGGTATAACGAGTATGATACTCCACGTGGAATAGGTAAATTATTGGATGCGGGAGCTGTAGATCACATTATCGCGTCTCATGTAGGTGTAAATCCACTGATAGGAAAAGGTATTATAGCAGGTACTATGGAATGTACTTTAGTGCCACAAGGATCTTTAGCAGAAAAAATCAGAGCTGATAACTTTGGTTTAGGCGGAGTTCTTACCCCAACAGGAGTTGGTACATTAGCTGCTGAAGGGAAAATGCAAATCGAAATAGATGGAAAAATGTATTTGCTAGAAAAACCATTACACGCAGATTATTCTTTTTGTAGAGCATCTATATGTGATGACTTTGGTAATTTTCTTTGCAATAAAGCAACTAAGAACTATAACTATCTAATGGCAGGAGCTGCAGATCATAATATAGTGGCTACTGAGAGATTAGTTAAAGCTGGAGAATTAGACCCGGATACTTTCCAGCATTCCGGAGTTTTAGTTGATATGATTGTGGAAGGAGAAAAACCATGGCAGATTTAAAGACAAGAATCGCAAAGAGATGCGCGAAAGAATTTAAAGACGGATACGTAGCGAACCTTGGAATAGGACTTCCTACTATGGTTAGTAGTTTCTTACCAGAAGGTGTTCACATTACAATTCAATCAGAGAATGGTTTCACGGGACTTGAAGGTTCTGTTGAAAGAGGCGATGAAAACGTTGAGATAATAAATGCTGGAGGAGGCTATGTAAAAGCTTCCCCTAGAGTAAACTATTTTGATAGTGCTACATCTTTTGGCATCATAAGAGGTGGACACGTAGATGCAACAGTTCTAGGAGCTATGCAGGTTGACGAACAAGGAAATCTTGCTAACTGGATTATCCCTGGCAAGATGTATGCAGGTATGGGCGGAGCGATGGATCTTGTTGTTGGAGCTAAGGAAGTAATAATTACAATGCTTCATCAGCAGTTTAACAAAAAGACTGGCGTGTCTAAACCTAAGATTTTAAAGGAATGTAATCTCCCAGTAACTGCACTTGGCGTTGTTGATTTAATCATAACTGAAATGTGTGTTATAAAAGTTACTGATGAAGGGTTATTACTTACTGAATTACATCATGACTTTACAGTTGAAGATGTAGTTGCAGCAACAGAAGCTCACTTAACAGTAAGCCCCGATCTAAAGCCATATGATATTTCAGAATAATATTAAAAAAGATTCTAAAATAAATAGAGGCGAATATGAGGTGACCCCTTAAAGTCGGATCAACAGAGTAGAATTTATTCTACTCTGTTTTTTATAATTAAGCTGCTTTTCTAATCTGTATGTAAAATAAAGGACTTAACCATTATACTTTTTATTGCAGATGAGAAATATTAATGCTATACTTAAAAAAATCAATCTTTATATGAGTAAGGATTTAGTTCCAAAAGAGATTAAATGGGGGAAGGGTATGGTGACTCATGATGGCAAATAAAATAAGGACTGCTCTAGAAGCAATTGCTGGGTTACAAGACGGCATGACTATCATGGTAGCAGGATTTATGGGAACAGGTACGCCTGAAATTCTAATGGATGCTATAATTGAAAAAGGTGTTAAACACCTCACAGTAATATGCAATGACGGTGGATTACCAAGAGGTTGGTATAGCGATTATGATACTCCACGTGGTACGGGGAAACTATTAGAAGCAGGAGTAATAGACCATATAATTGCTTCTCATGTAGGTTTAACTCCACTAGTTGGACAAGGTATCATAGACGGTACCATGGAATGTACTTTAGTTCCTCAAGGGTCTTTAGTAGAAAAAATCAGAGCAAACAACTTTGGATTAGGTGGAGTTCTTACTCCAACTGGGGTTGGTACAATAGCAGCAGAAGGAAAGATGCAAATTGAAATAGACGGAAAAATGTACTTATTGGAAAAACCATTACGCGCAGATTATTCTTTATGCAGAGCATCTGTTTGCGATGAGTTTGGTAATTTCCTTTGCAATAAAACAACTAAAAATTTTAACTATCTAATGGCAGGTGCTGCTGATCATAATATTATAGCTACGGAAAGATTAGTTAAAGCAGGAGAATTAGACCCTGATACTTTCCAACATTCAGGAGTTCTAGTTGATATGATAGTGGAAGGGGAAAAGCCATGGCAGATTTAAAAATTAGAATCGCGAAGAGATGCGCGAAAGAATTTAAAGACGGATATGTAGCTAACCTTGGAATAGGTCTTCCTACTATGGTTAGTAGTTTCTTGCCTGAAGGTGTTCATATAACACTTCAATCGGAGAATGGTTTTACCGGACTTGAAGGTGCGTGTGAAAGAGGCGAAGAAGATAGTGAAATTATTAATGCTGGTGGAGGCTATGTAAAAGTATCACCTAGAGTAAACTATTTTGATAGTGCTACATCTTTTGGCATAATAAGAGGTGGGCACGTAGATGCTACAGTACTTGGTGCTTTGGAGGTTGATGAAAAAGGTAACCTTGCTAACTGGATTATCCCGGGCAAAATGTACGCAGGCATGGGTGGTGCTATGGACCTAGTAACTGGTGCTAGAGAAGTAGTTATTGCGATGCTTCATCAGCAGCTTAATAAAAAAACTGGTGTTTCTAAGCCAAAGATTCTAAAAGAATGTACACTTCCATTAACAGCGTTAGGTGTTGTTAATATAATAGTAACAGAAATGTGCGTAATAGAAGTTACAAAAGTAGGTTTAGTACTTACTGAATTACATCCTGATTATACTTTAGAAGAAGTAGTTGCAGCAACAGAGGCTCATTTAATAGTAAGCCCTGATTTAAAGCCGTATGACATAACTGAGTAGTATACAAATATGCAGAGGTGATTAATAGCCTCTGTTTTTTTACAATAAACCCCACTGCCTATCAGTGGATTTGATTAAGAGGAGATTTTATCATTTTTACCTGTCTCGTTGAGAAGTGTGAACCCTATAATCATAGCACCACCTAATAGCTGAATAGGTAGTATGCTTTCGTTAAGAACCAAAATAGAAACTATAACCGCTACTAGTGGATCCAGGTAACTTAAAATAGAAACTTCGTGACCGGTAAGATCTTTAACTGAGCCAAAGAAAAGCACGTAAGTGAATCCCGTATGAAATAGGCCTACTATAAGAAGACTAATTAGGCCAGTGCCATTAATAGAAGTAATATTAATACCAGTAGTAATCAGAACGTAAGGTAGCAGTATAACTATAGCAGCAATGAATTGTATAAGGGTCTTTTGTATAGCAGGCACATTTTTAATGAACTTATTAAATAGAATTACTATAGCGTAAAAGAAAGCTGCTGTTAATCCAAACAAAATGCCTATAAGCTGGCTTCCACCACTTTCTCCAATGTTAGTCATTAGAATTAAGCCTATTGTAGATGCGATGAAACAAACAATCTTTTTAATTGTTATTGATTCCTTAAATATGATGGTAGACACTAAAATTACTATGACTGGTGCAAAATAATAACTTAAAGTTGCCAGAGATACTGTTGTGTGATTAAAGGCTTTAAATAAGAATATCCAATTAAAAGCCATGGCTATTCCAGATAAAAATAATAAAAGCATTTCTTTTTTTATCTGACTAAAGTCAAAGACTGTACGTTTTATAACTAAATACAGTAATAAGAAACCTGCAGCAAGTATAGCCCTATATAGCGCTAGCTCAGCTGGTGGCAAAGTGATATTTCTGATAAATGGTCCTAGTGTTCCAAATACTATTACCGCGAATATAAACTGTTTTCTTGATGACATACTTTACCTCAAATGCTTTTCTATTAGATCTATAAACACATCGATATATTCTTCTTTTGGAAATATGGCTCTTGCTGATTCTTTACGCCCACCGCCCTTGCCTCCGTATATATTGGCATTATCTTTAACTAGCTTGCCACAGTCCGGTTTTCCATTTGAAAATAGAAGCACTGTATTGGTAGGATTATGCACAAGGAATAATATGGAAGTGAGCATTTCCGATAGGTTTCGGCCGATACCTAATAATTCATCAATGGTTAAAATATCAAACTTATATACAGTAGGCTGGCCAGACAAAGCTTTCCTTATTTTTGATTCTTCTAAAGAAGCTACATGCTTTGCAAGTCTGTATGCTCTATCCCTAGCTGACTTGTTTTTTTCTTCTCTTGCTTTAATCTTATCCATTACATCATTAATGCCTGCAGAGAAGTGATTTGTAAGCTTAGTCAGAACATCATAGCTTTTATCATATTCTAAAAGCGCTTTTTTACCTGCCTCGAAATATATTCTATACATGCCCTTGTTGGACTCCACTTTATATATCTTTATAAAGCCTACCTGCCCTGCGGTAGCAGGGTGTGTTCCACAGCAAGCCACGCTGTCTGATGGATTTTCAAGGGAGCCAATGCAGACTATAGAAATGTCCTCATCTAACTCTAATGGCTTTCTTACAGGGAAATCTTTTGCTTGTTCATAGCTGTTAAATCTTAATACTTTGACTGGTTCGTTTTTCCAAATTATTTCGTTAGCGTACGATTCTGCATTAAGACACATATCCCAGTTTATTTCAGTATAATTTAGATTATCCTCCAAACTGATGTCGATAGTCATGTAATCATCACCCATATGAAAACCTCGGTTTACTCCACCGTATTCCCTATGAAATATACCTGATAAAATATGCTCACCACAGTGTCTTTGCATGTTTTCAAATCTTAAATCCCAGTCTATTTTTATTTCGACCTCAGTATTTATTGTAAGGTTACAATCTGGCTCTAAAATTGTGTGATGGATTAAGTTTTCTTCGTCTTCATACACATCAACTACATGATATTTATCTATTGTACCGATATCGCAACTTTGACCTCCTCCAGTAGGAAAGAAGATGGTTTTATCTAACACAATGTCGATTTTATCTTTATTTTCATTTATTTCAGTTACATTTGATTTGGCGTTTTTTAAATATACGTCGTCTTGAAATAGTCTTATCGTATGCATATTACTCCTCCTTTGAATGTTATTGGTGGTCGAACAGAAAAACGAATAAGTCCAAAAAAATATGTGGATAACTCCTATTGACAAATTCAGTAGTAGCGTATGCATACTGAATTTGCAAGGTGTTGCGGCTTTTGAGTTTTCCACATGTGCATGTGAATAAAATTGTATACAATTTAGCCTTGAGCTGTGGAAAAGGATGAATATCGCCTATATGTGTGCGTTTAATTGATGTTGAAAACTTCTCTAAAAAAAACGAACAGGGGTTAACATAAGTAAAATTTATAATTATTTTAATAAATATTATATGCTTATTCATCACCTTCATATATAAAGTTTTCAAAATCCGAATCATAATTATTCATAAAACTTTCGAGTATTTGGTGTTCAAATTGATACCTATCTACTAATTTTAAATCATCCATTAAAGGAGAACTGAGTAGATCATCTTCCATCCTTGAAATGTTAATTGTATGATTGCTCATAAGTAATAATTGACTTGACTTGGTGATAAAAAATACGCCGTAAATATCACCGTTCATAAAGTAATTGTTACTAGAAACGTGATCGTTATTCTTATTGTATATGATATGCAAAAAACCCGTATCCTTATTCTTGTAGTCTAAGACCTCTACAAATTTACTCTTTTCCAAATCGAATTCGGATAAAGGAGACTTTATTTTAAACATTGTTATGTATTCTCTTTGTTTGGTGTAAAATGCTGCTTCTACCTCTGAGATTTTTTGCTTATGGTTGTTATTATATCCGATTATTTTGTTGTTTGCGGGGTCTATATTTATGCTTAGATCTAAATAATAGTACCCATAATCAGTTAAAATTAGAGATTTGCAATTATATTCATTATCACTTTTTTCATGTATCTTATTTCGAATAAGTGAACCACTTCCACGGCAAAGAAGAATAATCTCGCTTAATTTATCGCAGTTAAAAGTAGAAAGGTGATTTGCCGCACAAAAGTCATCATCATATATGCGCATTATAAAGTAGTTTATAGCTTCAAAGCTATTTGAAATCTTTGTACATGTGCTGCCCATAAATTTCTTGCCATCATCTACTATCCCATCAGATGCCTCTAGCATATGTTTATATATACTTTCGGTAAATAACTGAAAATCAACTAAATCATCTGAGTGTTTTTTGCGATGTCTACGATTTACTCTTTGAGAGTGACTTATTAAGCCTAGGACTTCTGGGAAAGTTATGCTTACTTCATTTCCGCCAAGGCCACCTGACATATGTATCCAATTGGATTCTATATCGTCAGTAGTTCCCGAATCATAATATCCATCTACGCCGTATTCTGAAAAGTCTATGTGAAACAGCTGCAGGAAATCATTGCCTTTATAATTCCAAAGTAATTTAAGCGCGACTACTCCCATAAGCCTGGTATCGGTAGCCTTGCAACTTATAAATTCCATATTTAGAAATATATTAACTTCTTTGGATAAGCCACCCTTGAGTATTTTTAACTCAACCATGTATAATCCTCCTAACTTCTAGGAGCATTATACTATATAGCTTGAGATTATTCTACAGTAATACATATGAAAACACCATTTGATTGCCAGAAATTAAAGCATAACACGATAATATTCCTTGACAATATGGATAATTGAGATATAATCCTATCTTTGAAAGTTGAGAAACGAAAAAACCGTGAGTACCTTTGCAAAACAAGGGACTCGCGGTTTTGATAATGCACCAAAAAGTGCGT
>LFRM01021267.1_pt1 | contig 49670 bp, 28 predicted proteins | sample 618341 | NCBI WGS metagenome assembly LFRM01 (sample SAMN03654438, study PRJNA283298) | anaerobic digester metagenome | isolation source: pool of bioreactors CSTR01a, CSTR02a, and CSTR03a thermophilic anaerobic... | place: Denmark: Kgs. Lyngby | collected 2014-05-21 | reverse complement strand
ATACAATTTCCTGATATGCTCTAATTGGGCCATCTTAATCATTTCCTTTCCTCCCGTACGATTATCGTGCCAACAATAATCATACAGGATTGGAATATTAAGGTGGCCTATTTTTTCGCCAGCATCTGGCCTAATTTTAGGGTAGCATTAACACTGGTAGAGTCTGAGCACAGTTCCATGTCAGTATGTATTGCCGCCCAGGCCGCTGGGGCCAGAGCGGTCAGTGCTACTTCTTCCTGTGGTTTAGCTTTGATGTATGAGCTTTTGTACGTGGCGGCTTCCTGCCGTTTGCCCATTACCCTGGCCTGTGTCAACCGGGCTTTGTCAGGGCCGATCAACATCAACGCCGATCACTCCGACTCCATGGGGGCCCGGGATTCGGGCTGGATTCAAATCTATGCCGAGAATAACCAGGAAGCCTACGACAATTTCATCATGGCCATGCCCATAGGAGAGCATCCCAGTGTACGCCTGCCGGTGATGACCTGTATGGATGGCTTTATTACCAGTCATGCTGTGGAGAACATAGAACTTTTAGATACCGATGTGGTGCGTAAATTTGTAGGAGAATACAATCCCGAACATTACCTGCTGAAAAAGGAAAACCCTTTGGCAGTGGGACCTTACGGTATAAGTGCCTATTACATGGAACAGAAGGTCATGCAGGCGGAGGCCATGAAAGCGGCTAAGGCTCGCATCCTGGAGGTAGCTGCCGAGTTTGCCAGGATTTCCGGCCGGCATTATGGCTTGCTGGAAGAGTATAAGATGGAAGATGCTGAGCTGGCCCTGGTCCTGATCGGATCTACGGCCGGAACTGCCAAAGCGGCGGTGGATAAGCTGCGGGAGGGAGGGGTAAAAGCTGGGTTGGTAAAAATACGGGTCTTCCGTCCCTTCCCGGGAGAGGAACTGGCCCAGGCTTTGGGCAAAACCAAGGCAGTGGCGGTTATGGACCGGTCAGAAGGCTTTTCGGCCAATGGAGGACCGGTATTTGCCGAGACTCGCAGCGCTCTCTATGACCTGCGGGAGCGGCCCTATCTGATCAATATTGTTTATGGACTGGGTGGACGTGATATGAAGGTGGAGGATATTGAAAAGATATTCTCCAGGCTGGCTGATATAGCTGCTACCGGGGAGATCGGACCGGTTTATACTCATATGGGCCAAAGGTCAAGGGAGGAGAAGGTATGAGCTCGGGAGATAAGGTATATAACTTGAAACGGGAAGTAGAGAAGCAGCCCCGGTTTACCGGCGGGCACCGGCTCTGTGCAGGCTGCGGCGCCGGAGTGGTAGTAGCAGGGGTGCTGCGGGCTCTGGAACCGGAGGACCGGGCTGTGGTGGTCAATGCCACCAGCTGCCTGGAAGTATCTACTTTTATGTATCCCTATACTGCCTATATGGACAGCTATATACATTCGGCTTTTGAAAACGCTGCTGCTACCTGTGCAGGAGTAGAAGCGGCTTATAACGCTTTGCGGCGCCGGGGCAAGGTGGAAGGGACCGTTAAGTTCATCACTTTTGCCGGGGACGGCGGCACTTATGACATAGGCTTTCAGTCCCTTTCCGGAGCCATGGAGCGAGGTCATGACATGGTGTATGTATGTTACGACAACGAGGCTTACATGAATACGGGGATTCAGCGTTCCTCCTCAACACCTCGCTTTGCCAGCACAACTACTTCTCCGATTGGTTCGGCACAGCCTGGCAAGAGGCAGAACAAAAAGGATTTAACGGAGATTATGGTGGCTCACCGTATTCCCTATGTGGCTCAAACGGCTCCTTTGGGCAATTTCAAGGACCTGCACACCAAGTCGCGCAAAGCCATTTATACGCAAGGACCTTGTTTCTTAAATATTTTATCCCCCTGCCCCCGGGGGTGGGACTATCCTATGGCTAAGCTGGCAGAGATAACCAGGCTGGCGGTGGATACCTGTGTATGGCCCCTTTTTGAAGTGGAGGAGGGAGTGTGGCACCTGAACTACATCCCTAAAAAAAAGCTGCCGGTAGAAGAGTTCCTCCGCCCCCAGGGCAGATTCCGTCATATGTTTGCCCCAGGCAATGAATGGATGATCGAAGAAGCGCAAGCCTATGTGGATCAAAAGTGGGAACGGCTGCTGGAGCTAACCGGTGCTTAATTCGCCGGTAAATAAATCCGCAAAATATGCTATGATATCTGTTAATAAGGGGGGTTGCCCGTGGAACAGACAATTTTTACTAATGAGGTTATTCTGGCCTGGCTCCAGTACTTTTCCCAAAACGTAGACATCAACCTGGCCCAAGTGAGAATGCTGGACATTACCGGCAGGAACAAGAACCTGATTCCTACCGTGATGCACAACCGGGCGGTTTTAGTGTTTACCGACGCCGGACACCCGGATATATTTTACGATATGTGGAATGCAGAGCTGGGAGACTGCGAAATCTGGTACAATGAGGGATCTGATCCATCCGGGCCTATCAAGCACGATAGAGTTGCCGACATGATTCATCGTGGCATTAATGCATCAGCAGCCATGCTGGTAATAAATCCTAATGCAGCTGTCAATATTCCCATAGGTATTGAGAACAGCAGGTTTTCCTGCGGGTCAGTTCATTATGTATGCCGGGAAGTCCGGGCTATCATAATGAGTAAGCTTAATGTCGGGGACCAGGATAATATATGTATAATATCCGGTGAAAGCATTGCCGTAGAAGCAGCTATGATTGCCGGCGAAGGCAGTGTTATTGCCGTGGAATATGATCCCCGGGACCGGGAGACCATGCAGTGCAATGTGGACAAATTTGGACTCAATAATGTGATAATAGTTGAGTCTTTAGATAATGGTGTGTTGCAGGAACTGCCCGTGCCCAATAAAGCCTTTATTGTGGCTTCGCCCCGGATTGACAGCGAAATACAGAGTCTTTTGGAGGTAAACCCGGCGGTGGAATTCCTGATCTACACGTTGGACTTTGAGATTCTTACCTCCATGCCTGAATTGCTTCGAAAACATGGCTTGGAGCGCACGGAAGCCATCCATGTAGAGGTATCCCGGGTCAACAGCAAGAAAATGGTGGAGCCTTTTCCCGCTCCCTGGCTGATCTCGGCCCGAAAGGCAGAGCAATAGCAGAAACAACATACTTTAGGCCAGTACGCAATAGCAGAGGCAGAAGAGAGGAACAAACTGGATGGAGCTAAGTATACTACTAGTCAAGCAGATCGGCTCATTGTTTTTGATCATATTTTCCGGCTACGTTGCGAAAAAGTGTAACATTGTTAAGTTCGAAGACAGCAAGGCACTTTCCAAGCTATGCCTTTATTTAATTTTCCCCTGTGTAATAATCGATTCGTATCAGATCGAATACTCCCGGGAAAAGATGCTGGGGCTGTTACTGGCCATTATTGCCGGTATCGTTGTGCACATAATATATATTGCTCTAAGCTATGGGATTAAAAAGATTATTACCATCAGTTCCATCGAAGAAGCATCCCTGATTTATTCCAACGCCGGTAATTTGATAATCCCTTTGGTTGCTTATGTATTAGGACCGGAATGGGTGTTTTACTGTAGTGCTTATCTGGCTGTTCAGACCGTCTTTGTTTGGACCCATGGCAAATCAATTATCCGCGAAGTCAGAGACTACGACTTAAAGCAGTTATTGCTAAACCCCAATATCATTGCCACTATTCTGGGCATGCTATTGTTTGTTACCAATACATCTTTGCCATCGGTGGTTGGGCATGCCATTACTGTCACCGGCAGCATGGTGGGACCCATCAGCATGATAATTACGGGTATTATTATTGGCAATATGGACTTAAAAAAGGTCTTCAACAATGTTCGTGCTTATATGGTATCTGCTGCCAGGCTCATAATCTACCCTCTTATAACCGTTTTGCTGTTCTGTTTCAGCGGTATGGTAAGCTGGCATCCCCAGGCTGAGAAAATCCTGCTGATTGTTTTATTGGCCAGTGCTGCTCCAACCGCTTCCATGATTACCCAATTGGCGCAAGTCTATGACAAGGATTCCTACAATGCCAGTGTTATCAATGTGGTGTCAATACTGTTCTGTATTATCACCATGCCGGCGATTGTATATATATATCAAGTCTTATCCAGCTAAATTGCAGTCTTCACCATTGGCATGCTCTCTATATCCATAGTAAATCCAGACTATTATCAGGGCATACACCGTAGGGTAGATGATGCTTTTGTTAGAACCAGAGCGTTCCATTCATGCCTTTGATAAGCAAGAGAACTGCCTCAAGCAGTTCTCTTGACAGAATGTCGATAAAGGTTATGAAAGAGATTGCCACGGCACTTCGTGCCTCGCAATGACAAAGAGCCTTCTTTCGTGTCATTGCGAGGAGCGTTAGCGACGCGGCAATCTCAAACGTCTAACTTTAATAAGCTTTTTTTGATAATCTGAGAGAACTGCCCCGGGCAGCTCTCTTGATGGCTTTTGCAGCCAAGGATCATTACCGCCCTTTAAAAGCTGCTTTGCGTTTGTTAAACATGGCGTCGCTTCCTTCGACGAAATCCTCGGAGCCCCCACAGTCGGCTATATTGTATCGCTCCATATCCATCTGAGATTCAATCCCCTGCAGCATGGCGTGATTGATCAAGGCCTTGGCATGGGCATAGGCTTTGGTGGGCCCGTTGGCCAGTTTGGTAGCTAATCTAAGGGTCTCCGCTTCCAACTGGTCGGCAGGCACCACTATACTTGCCAGTCCCAGGCGCAGTGCTTCTTCTGCCGTGATGGGTTTATCCAGCAGCACCATCTCCATTGCTTTTGCAATTCCTACGGTCTTAGGTACAGTTATAGTCCAGGCTCCGTCCGGGCTTAATCCCACTGAGGTGTAAGCCTGAGCTAAAGTGGCCTTGTCTGACATGATGCGTAAATCACAAGCCATGGCTAGGCTCATGCCCACTCCAAAAGCCGGTCCATTGATTGAAGCAATTACAGGTTTGGGTAATTTACGCATGGTGCTGACTACTACCCCAAGTTTCTTAGGTGACTGCATGAGCCAGTGTTGAGGGCCATCCTGGACCATTTCCGCCAGGTCTCCCCCGGCACAGAAAGCTCTCCCCGCTCCAGTCAGCACTACTGCCCGGATTTCCTCATCAAAGCAGTCCTCAAATGCTTCTTCCAGACCTGCTACAATTGCTTTGCTGATAGCATTCAGGGTCTTGGGTTCGTTCATAGTAATGAAACAAATACCATTGTCTTTTTTCCATATTACAGACCTGTTATCCATCCTTCTTACCCCCTGCGACGGCACTGAATGTTTTAGAAAAAATTCTATATAGCTCCAGATAATTCCTGTACCAGAAGGAAATTAAGGGATCAGAAAGTAGGTATAGCATTGTTTTATTCAGCACTAAAAAATGTCAATAAAATAAGGAACGGGGTTATTGCATTGCTGATAACCCCGTTCCCTGGCAAGCTTAAGTCGATTCTGGTTTAGAGAGCGACAACTTCCTTTACTTCCGGAATGGCCTCTTTGAGAACCCTCTCGATGCCATTTTTCAAAGTCATGGAGGCCATAGGACATCCGCTGCAGGCTCCCTGCAGGCGAACTTTGACTATCCCCTCAACATCATCCACATCGATTAATTCTACATCCCCGCCATCGGCTAACAGGGCAGGGCGCACTTCATCCAGAACTGCTTTTACCTTTTCTTTCATATTGTTACACCTTCGCTTTCTCTTAGTTAATTATATATTGCCCACTGATATCCATAACTAGACATGGATGCTTCTGACCGGAAGGCTGATCAGTGAGGTTTAAAGGTATTATAATCCCATCAATGCACCCGAACAAGTACCTAGGATTATCATCTTTTATTGCGGTAGGCAAAAAGTCTTATTTCAATTTAACACTAGAGATGTTATAATGAATCAAAGCTGATAAAGGTAAAAAATGTTATATTGTGACATTTTTTAGAAATATTGGTTGCCCGTCGCGGAAGAGGTAAAGTCTTTGGCAATCAAAGAAAAAGTAACCAAACTTTATTATAGAAAATCCATGCGTGTGATCGCAGGAGTAGAACCCGGCAAAATTTTGCTGCAGATTATTGCCGCAGATGCCTATACCACCGATGAAGAAGGAAACATGAGAAATATGAAGATAACAACAATAATATCAGCGGGAATGCCAGCAAGGTGCAGATGAGCACTCTGGCGGAAATCAGTATCCTGAATGATGCTGCAGCTATTTCCAAGCTAAAAAGCAATCTTGCAGTAAACATGGACAACCTTGAGGCAGTTACCGATGAACTGGCCAACAAGAAAACAGTTATCATAGATGACTTGTTATCCAATATTGTTTTTGAAAGCTTCACCAACTATGTCATAGATGGAGACTCTGGTAATGTCAACGATGAAAACGACAGCGGCAATGGTACCTTTCTTACCAACCTCATTGTTGAGGGCAGCAATATAACCATAGAGAAACTGGTTGCGCCTCATGTAAATATAATAATTTCAGCCGAAGACAGTTCCCTGAACCAGTCAGGCAGTATATATATAATCGGGGAAAAACATTTTGGTCAGGGTAGTGAACACTGACAGCCACTCTTTTTCGATCATTGAGAACGATCTAACCGATGAGGAGAATGACAATTATGATCTGGAGGGCAGCCTCTTTGATATCGTAAGTGATGTATCCATAAATATTGGGCCCAGCGGCGAGTTGATCGCGACTCAAACAGTATCTTTGGAAGCCCGCAGTGAACAAACCAAACCGCTTATTCCCACATTAGAAGATTTGCTTAAACATTTTGGCGATGAATATGAGGATACTCTCGACATAAACTTTGTGGCCGTTAAGGTAGGCAGCGCGATAATTGATATTCAGGGTGTAATAAATGCAGCAGCTATTCGTGCCATTGCTGATTCTCTGGTGAATGTTTCCGCCATGAATGATAACTTAGCCAAATTCGGTATGCCCTTGGCAGTAGGAGTGGTAGTTTCCGAAGCGGGTATAACTGCAAGGGATCATGCCCGGTTGATTTCTACAGCCGGCGGAATATATTTGAAAGCCGATTCCGATGTTACCCTGGCAACTCATGCCGTATCCGGAGTGCTGCCCTTCGTTTTGGCTGTCTCTGCTGTAGTCAATGACGCTTATGTGGATATCAAGGGCAACACCCAGGTGAATTCCCAGGGAGACACCACCCTTTCAGCCTATGGATGGACAAATATTACCACTTCAGCTTCCGGACCGAAAGCGACCACCGGAACAGGTTCTTCCGGTTCTGATTCCACTGGCCCAAAGACACCGGGTAATTCTGGAGGTTTCTTTGCAGTATCTGTAGCTGTTCAGAATGTATTCACTGCTATAAGGGAAAGTGCCAGTGCCAATGCCGGAGGCAATCTGACCTTGAGTTCAACAGCCCGCGAGCGGGTGAAGAATGAAGCCACTTCCAATCCTGATGACGGCGGGACTTCTTTTACACTGGAAAATCTAATCAATAAGATTAACAGCCTGCTCACCAAGTCCTCGCAAAAAACCAGTCCGAGCGGTACCGGCAGTCGGGGCGGTTCCGGCTTGACTGCTGTAGCTTCCAAGCTGACCGGCGCAGGTACCGGCACCACTAATCTGGTTAATACCGGAACTGCCGGAGTTACCGGAACCGGGCAAGCCGGAACCACCAGCAGCACCCAGCTGGTGGGAGCGTTAGCGGTAACCTATGCTGAAAATAGCAATATGGCTTTCATTGATACCCTGGGAACTATTAAGTCCCAAGGAATTCTGGCAGTCCATGCGAAAAGCTCTACCATCAACGAAACCATAGCCGATGGATCTCCTATTAAGAGAACCAGTACCGGGGCTACTGGAGTGGCTAATCCTGATGCGGGTACTCCTGCTCAGGAAACCGGTATGACTTATAATGGCCGTACCCAGGGCAATGTTATCTTTGAGACCACCCAAAACGGGTTCCTGACTATAGATAAAACCGAAAATCAGCAAGCGGGGAATGAAATCATCATAACAGTGCATGCCAACGCTGGATACAAGCTGGAAAACATCACCGCTGGTAATGGAGTCACCCTGACAAAGATAGAGGATGACAAATATAAATTCACCATGCCTGAAGGTACTGTTACCCTAGCCGCTACCTTCATTCCCAAGGCTTATACCATCACCAGCAGCAATGAAAATGCCACTGGTGGTACCTTCTATACCAGTCCCAGATATGGTGATGCAGGTGACAGCTTTATTATTAATGTCACCCCCAACGACGGCTATACGGTTAAGGAAGTTTTGGTTACCTATACTGACGCAACAGGTGCAAAGCAATCTCATGCAGCGCAACCGGTTACTGGCCAGCCTAACCAGTACCAATTCACCATGCCGGCAGCCAATGTAATAGTTACCGTTACCTTTGAAGGTGTCAACAAAAAACTTTCCATTGATTCCGGCATCAGCATCGGAACTATTACCGTTAAAGATTCAGCCAGCAATGTGATTGTTTCCAATGCCAGTGGATCAGTAACGGAAAATGATGTCCAGGTAGGAACCGTTTTGACCGTGGAAGTAACTCCAGCTGAAGGTCACCGGTTGAAAGCCAACAGTTTGAAGATTGGCAACACCATTATCCTGCCCAACACTTCTGGTGTATACCAGTTCACCATGCCGGGGGCAAGTGATCCCAAGATTATTTTAGAGGTTGTATTTGAGCCAGGAGCTCCTGCTACTTCCAATACCGGGCGCACCGGAAGCCGGGCCCTGGGTGTGGGAGTAGCTGTAGGTGTAGTCAATCACTCCAACCAGGCTTATATTAAGGCAGCCTCCGGATCGGTGGAAGCTGGTGGTCTGGATATTACAGCGGAAACCAACAATCTCTCTTCTTCTACCATTTCCAGGAGTGGCTTTACACCAGGAGATTTGGGATTGGCAGGAGCCCTGACGGTTCATGTAGTCAGTGCTAAAAACAGCGCCGAGCTGAATAATAATCTGATACTAAGCGGTGGCAGCATTAATTTGCGCGCCGATGTACAAAACAGCAAATTTGTTACCGTAGCCGACGCAGTTGGTACCTCTGCAGGGACAGAGACAGGAACTACCCCCAATGGCAGCCCTGCTTCAGATTCAGTGGGTATAGGTGCAGGCATAGCCATAGGTGTGTTCGGTGTGGACAGCTATGCCAAAATTGCTGACGGGGTTTCCATCAGCAAGGCTTCCGGTGGTTCAGATTTAGACTCCATGAATGTGACAGCCTCCTACAATGGAAGCGAGGAGATGATTGCTAAAGCCGGTGCATCAGGCGGAACATCTATAGTACCTGTTTTGGCTTTGAATGTGTCGGGTGTTTATGTTGATGCCAGCACCGGTACCTATACTGCTGGTGCTCCGCTGGAATTCAAAGGGGATATAAACATCACTGCTTTCAGTGAAATTACCCGCAATATTCTGGCAGATGCCGCTGCGGTAGGCGACGGTGTCGGCTTCGGCGGATCATTTATAGTCGATATCGTCAATGACAGTGCTGCCGCGACCCTGGGACGCAGTGTCAGGGGCAAAAAAGTTTTAGTGAAAGCCGATTCTGTCAGCCGGATTAATGCAACCGGAAAAGCCGGTGCCCAGGGGACACCCCCCAAGACAAATACTGGCAGCAGTGGAGGCAGTTCCGGCGGCGGATCAAGCGGCGGTGATGGTTCGAGCGGTTCAGGCGATTCAGGCTCAGGAAGCTCTGGTTCGGGAGATTCTGGGTCAGGAGACTCTGACTCGGATGATGACGATCCATACGCAGGAATTGCTGATTTGTTCAAAGAGGACGGAGAAGATGATACTCCGGAAGACGATGATTACAGCGATGCTTTCAGAAGATTGTTTGACGAAGGAGAAGCCGATGCCGTAGCCGACGCCAACACCCAAGCAGCAGCAAACCTGGCTAATATAGTTGGCACCCAGAACGTAACCGGCGGTGCGATTAGCAGCTTGACTGCCAACCGGCAAAAGGCTGAAACCTCCGAAGGCAGCGTTCAGGTTGCGGCTACTTTTACCCTGAATATCCAGAGGAATGTTTCCAAAGCTATTATTGCTGATGGAATTATAGTTATAGCCTATAAGCCCGCTGAAGGTGCTGAAGAAGGCGATGGTTCCATCATAGTGGAAAGCAGAAACGATACCGATGGGGTTATAACCTCCGATGCTTCGGCTACTAACTCCACCGTCGGTGTTGGTGTGGCTGTAGCCATAAATATCGTCACCTATGAAAATATTGCGGAAGTCGGTGATGCGAGACTTACCGGTGAAAGCCTGACCATAAAGGCAGGTATATATGAAGAAGAGGCAAAAAACCTTTTAGATGAGATAATTAATGAATTACTTCAGAAATTAAATATAGATAAAGAGTTAGTTGATCAATTGATTACCGAACTGGAAGACAAACCCCTTGAGGAATACCTGAAAGGTAAGCTCGACGAACTGGGCATTACAGATGCAGATGATATTGCTAGCCTGCTGACTCAAACTATCATAGCTCGCCTGGAGGCCTTCCTGAAAGGAACCGATGTCAATGACAGCGTAGAAGAAGAACTGCAGGAACTGGTCAATGATACTGTAACCAAGATAGCAGATGGCTTCAAGGACGCCAAAGTTATTGCAGAGGCTGTCAAAAACGCTGCAACTGCGATCATTAACAATATCAAAGACCCGCAGCAGCGCCAGGAGATGATCGCATTAAGCTTAAAAGCTCTTGCTGCACTGCTGGGCAGCAATGATGAGCTTGACGGAGTCGGGCACCGGATCTCTACCCAGACCATTTCCGGAGTGGGCGCAGCTAATGTAGGTGTGGCCGGGTCTGTGGCTATTTCAGTAGTAAAAGGCATAACCAAGGCCATAATTGCCGATCGGTCCGCGCTGACTGAAGGAAACGATATTAACATCACTGGCGATATCATTATCACTGCAGATGGAGCCCAGAGAGTATATACTACTGCCAGTTCTTCGGCTGACGGCAAAGGCAAGGCCAACAAGAATAAAGCTGCTACCGGAGGCAGCACTTCCACCAATAATGGCACTTCCAAAACCGGAGGCACCAGCGGTACCACTTCCAGCAGCAAGACAGTGGGAGTGGGCGCAGCATTTGCTTTAGGTGTAGCTGATCTTACTGTCCATGCAGGTATCGGTAACTATCGCAAAGTAGAAGGGGCCAGCATTAAGATTACCGCCAAGGCCCGCAATGACCTGGATACAGTCAGCGTTGCAGGTACTGATCCCATTGGCCGCAGCAATGCCATCAGTGAGGGAAGTTCCGGATCAGGGACTCCTGCAGGTACTACTACTGCCAAGGACATTTCGGTAGATGCCTCAGTGGCCGTAAGTTTGATTCAAAATGATGTGAAAGCTTATGTGGGCCAGGGGGCGGTAATTAAAACCACCGCTGCAGAAGACACTATTGAAACCGGCAATTCCGGCGAAAAGGTGAACTTCTACCTGTATGCATACCAGAGCGGGGAAACCAATACCAATGCCAGCGGATTTGCTGTGGGTAATACCAGCTCAGTGGGTGCAGCGGTTGCCCTAAATATTGCTCTGTCCGAAGTTTATGCCCTCTTTGCGGGTGAGGGTGACATAAGCGGCAAAGCAAAATTAGCTGCTGCTACATATAATGAAGATAATGCCAATGCCCTGGCAACAGCTATGGGCGCTGACCTTGACCGCTATTTGGCCAAATTCCGGGCCTTCCAAAACCTGAAGAAGAAGAGTTCCAGCGACCCATCTACCAATCCTCCGGGAAACAATACATCTTCTTTGATCAGCGGCAGGCTGAACAATACGGGAAGCGGGCAAGGAACACCGTCTCAATCGGGACTGCCGGTTTCCACCAATGCCCTGCATGCCCAGAATGCTTCTACCACCAGTACTAACCAGGCTTCATCAACAGCCAATAATAGTAACTTGACCGATGTCATAAACCAGACCGCCGGCGGCGGTAACGGAACTGAGATCGGCAGCACCGTGGGCAATGCCTTATCCGGGGGCAACACCGATGCTTCTGCACAACAAAGCCAGACAATTCACGTGGCAGCCGCAGTCGGAGTCAATGTTACCCGCCATGACGCTCTGACCAGCATCAGTGGAAGCTTAAAAGCTAAGAATATAGAAGCATTGACCAACAATAACGGAAACTTCAGTACCGTAGGTACCGGGGTAGCAGCTTCCCTGATGAAGAACAGCAACTCCATCGGGGTGGGAGTAGCCATATCGGTCAACCAGAACAAAGCACGGGTGGAGCTGGGCGGAAAGATTACCGCCACTGATGGAAATATCGTTGCTGACGCTGAACTTACCCAGAATATGGATGGGGTTTACCGGGGCAAATACGGAGCCCTGGGAATGTCCGGCAGTGCTTCCGGAGCAGGCGGAAAAGCCGGAGTAGCCGGTTCATTGGCAGTTGTAGTTGCCGACGGGGTAAGCAGTGTTACCGTTTTGAACGGAGCTGAACTGAAAGCCCTGAATGGTGATATTAACCTGGAGGCCACCGATAAGTCCAAGCTTTCCGCTGCTGCCATGGCTGCGGTTCTCTCCAACGGTTCAACGGTAGGTGTGGGGGCAGCCTTTGCTCTGCTCTATGCCCAAAACAAAGTCCTGGTAATAGTAGGCGATGATGTACAAGTTACCGCCAAGTCCTTCACCCTGAATGCGGAAAAACAACCTGTTACCATAAAGGATTGGAACTTACCTTTTGAATTATATGAACTCTTTACTGTTGATGCCAGCGGAGGCCAGCAGGGCATCATAAATGTCACTACCGGAGGTGACGGACAAAACAAATTCGGGGTTACTATGAACGTTAAAGCCGAAGATCTGGTTGATATTGCCCAACTGACCAGTTTCCTTGGCAGCGTTAACTACTACGCTTCGGCAGCAGCCGGAACTATTATAGGAAAATCCAGCGGCGGCAGTGAGAGCCAGTTAGATCTGGCCGGTGCAGTTTCTATGTTGTTCCAGAATAGTTTAACTAAAGCATCCATCGGAGACAGAGTTGTTATTATCCTCAACTCCGGTGATCTTGACATCAATGCTTACTCGAACAATAATGCCCGTATCATAGGCGGGGCTGTTTCAGTGTCGTCGGCCAAAGCCGGAGTAGGTTTGAATGTAGCTGTCATTACCAATAATGACCAGGTAATTGCCTCTATTGGTAAAGATGGAACAATCACAGTAACCAACGGCAAGGTAAACGTTACCGCTGCGTCAGATCTTGATGCCTGGTCCATTACCGTTTGGGTGACATTGACATCCTTGCCTCAACCCAATCCCGACTCACTGCATCAGTTAATGCCAGTTCTGTAGCCTTAGGGACTTATGGATCGGTTTCTGCAGCTACTGAAATTACGAATCGAACCACCAGATTCACTGCCGGAGATGGTGCCCGCATTGTATCCAGGTATGGTGATGTCAGCATCAGTGTTCTAGCTGATACGGCAGATCAGGATGCAATAGCTACCATGGGAGGAGCCGGACTGGTTGGCGGTGGATCCGGACCAGAAGCCAGCGCCAAGATTACGACTAACACTTCTGTTAATATCGGCAATGGGGTCACCATCACTGCCCTGTTCGGCAACCTGAATATTGATGCCACCAGCAAGAGCGATATCTATGCTTATGCTTACCGGCATATGGGTGCCCTGGCCGGCGATAATAAGAGCAAGGCAACTATCACAGCTACTGAAAATACCATTATTACCATCGGCGGCAGCGGTGACCAGAGTTACCTGAACAGCAGAAATACTCAAATCAAAGCCAATCTCCACCAGAAATTGCAAGCCAAAGCGTTATCCTATACCGTATCTGCCGGATCCAAGACCGAGGCGGAAACCTCTGTCACAGCCACCGATAATACCAGGGTTACCATTAATAAAGCTTATATTGGCGGTACTGACCGGCTGGATATCATTGCAACCGTTGAGAATTTGTACGTCCATTCCGAGAGCTATGCCGAAGTTGTCGGCGTGACCGGCAAGGTCATTGCGAGTTCCCACGCCGGCGGCAGCAGTAAGGCGGAGGTTACGACAGGAGACGGAACCGATCTGGCAGGGTGGAAGATTACCATCAAAGCTGAGTCTCCTTATATTACCGATAAGGTGGTTTACCGGGATGCCACTGCCAAAGGCAATACTGTGGTCAATTGGGTATGGACGAAAGTTCAGCGGACGGTAGAGAGAGTGGTGAAAAAGGTCAGCAAGATCCCCATTATCGGCTGGATTGTAAAATGGGTGGTAGAAACTGTCGTCGAATGGGTTGACGTTTTAGTGAAGGAAGTTCTCTATTCCGATGAAGAGGAATACACCACTGGTACCATGACTTCTACCGGCCACGTGACCATCAACGGCAAGGTTCATTTAGGCGGTGGTGCTGCCGGTGTCTATGTTGATATTAAAGAAGACGGAAGCGTAGTATATTCCGGTTTGAATAACCTAATATCAGCCTGGGTAGGCGACACCGTAACCCTGGGTGATATTGAGAATAAGGAGCTTGGCGTACTTAACATCAGCGCATCCAACGCCAGCAATGTTCAGGGCAGCATTACTTTGTTCCTGAATAGTTATCTGCCGAAAATAGTTATAAACAATTGGTCTCCTTATCATCTGGTACTGGGCAAAGTCCAGGCGATAAACGGACAGTTGGGAGCCCCCAGCCTCAATATGAGTGACGCGGTCAAGTTTGTGCTGGACACTGAGATACCTGACGTGACTATTTCAAACCACCAGGAAACCAACCTGACTTTCGCTGAGAGCGTGGATGTTGGGGATGGAACTCTCACAATAAATATGAACGGCGGTAATGTAAATACCGCAGCTGCCGACAGCCAGGGAATGCCGGCCGCTTTATGGGCGAACCGCTTATTCGTCACCAATGCCGGCAGCATAGGCAGTGCAGGCAATCGCTTTAAGGTTTATTTGCTGGAGATACCTGAGATACCAGGAACAGCCGGGATTATAAATACCATAAAGGCCAGACCTACTTCTGTAGAGTTGCAGGCTTCAGAGGATATTTATGCGCTTCTCAACCATGTGATAGTTCGTTTGGAGGGAGGAGCAGTCACCGGCATCCCGGTACTGACTCTGGACAAAGTCACTGCAGGCGGGACAATAGATCTGCTCATTGGCGCTCCCCAGGCTCTGGTGTATAAACAAAATACTGACCTTGATGATCCCATAATAGATGTTACTCCGCCCGGCAGGAGGGATGCCTTGGTACTGCTGGTGGGCAAAGAATCAGAAGTGCAGATTAAAGATGCAGCAGGCAATCCAACCTCCTACACCCTCATGCCTAATGGCATGATCAAGATTGGCAATGCCATTACTATCCGCGGGGTCAACTACCACGCCGGCGATTCGGTGATCAATTCTGGTTCTGGAGGCGGAACCCGAAATATCGCCCATTACTATTTGCCCAATGGAGATATGGTGGCCGTTGACCGGGCAACTGGAAAGATCGTAAATGTAATAACCTTTAACGGCACAATTTATGATCTGGATGCCATTGAATATGTTGTGGACGGCGATAAGCGTATCATCCGGTTCAAGAAGGACAAGTTTGATGTAGTATACAGTTATGATGCCTCTGGAAATCTTGCCGATGTGAAAATTAATATTACCGAGGACCACCTGGCAGATGGCGCAGTAACCATCTTTGTAGAAACAGAACCCGGCCAGTTAGGCTGGGACCTGCCAGACGGCACCCGGGTCTATTACAAGAATGCCTTCCTGCAGGACGGAAAGGAAGTTATACCGGTTTTCCTGGGAATGAAGGGTGAAAACTACCTGTTCCTTCTGGAGCCACTGAATGGTGAGCGGGAGTTCTATCATGTGGTGGAATTCCAGGAGGTCGATGGTGAGTATATCTTTGTGGAAGGCCATATTTATTCGAAGGAAGAAGTTATCGAAGCTTCTGCTGTAGGCAATGTTGGTAAGGGAATGTCTCTGCAAGCGGCTATACAGGAAGTGCAAAGTGTACTTGAAAGTTTCACCGCAGATTCCATCACTGAAGAAAGTACCTCAGAAAAGATCGCAAATGAGTTGGCAGACGCATTGAAAGGCCGGCTTACACCTGAGTGGAAATTCACCGTTAAGGTAGAAGTTATTCCTGTCGCTAAAGAAATAACCGTAGAGGGAGAAGAAGGTACTGATCCGACTACGGAAACAAAATACTATATTGATAAAGTACACATAGCGATTGAACTTACTGAAGTCGTGGGCGAGGAAGAGCAACCTGAAACAATCACCTTTACTAAAGCCATTGTAGATCTGGCAGAGAAGGCATTAGAAACAGCCTCTGCTGAAGAAGAGTCCAGTACGGTGAATGCTGGCGGCAACAAGGATGACGAAACCGTTGAAGGTATCCAGTTTGCTAAAGTCAAGCTGGGAGATTGGGCTGGCACTATCTTCATTAATCAATCTTCTGACCAGCAGTGGCTGACGGTTAAAAATGGAGGTTATTATTTCGACCTGCAATTTATTGAAGACCTCCAAGTATATGTGGCTGAAGAAGTTGCAGAAGGGACTTATACGGGCGCTGAGCTTGACCGCTATAATGAACTCCTGGGCAAGTACTTCATGCTGAGTAATAACGGGATCACCAAGACTATCACGGTCTTTAAGGTAAATCTGGACGACTCAGGCGAAATCTCAGGCAGTTCTTTGAACGGCGGATATCGTAACGTTAACGGCGGATACCTGTTCGTTGACGATGCCAGCATTACGGATGCCAACAACGGTATCCTCTATCTGCTGGACCGGGCTGTGGTAGTCACCAGCGATGGCCACGTTCATCCCGTTGCTGTTGAGGGCAATCGCATCGGTGCTGGTCAGGACATGACCAATGTAACCATTTCCTTCTCGCCCAATATGCAGCAACAGATAGATTCCTATGGCAGACCGGTTTACTCAGTGGTTCAGTACGAATATATAGATCCTGCTGATGGCCAAATCAAATATTTCATGAGCAGCGGGCCTGGGGACGCCACCTATGATAGTATTTATGCTATGCTCCAAGACACAGAATACGAATATTCACTGGCTGCTGCCACCAGAACCAGAACCATAGGAACTGTGACTGATTATGAAGGGTATTACTATGATACCAACAGCCTGCCGGTTTACAATCTGCGGGCTCCCAAAACCAACGCAGCGGGACAAGAACTATATTATGTATTTGATGTGGAAACTGGTAATTATGTGACTGATGAGGACGGTAACCTCAGAGAGTTCACCGAATCTGAAGCGAATGAATATGACAGTGATCGTTATCAAAAAACCAAGATATTCCGTGACATCGATGGCCTGAACATCGTAAGACCGGTAAGTGAATAGATCGCTGGCCGAATATAACGGAAATACTCAGATACATCTCAATGGAGTACAAGCTGGAACCTTCAATATCAGTTTTGCCGGGGATAACACTACCCTGACCGACAATGGTAATGAGGGGAATGTCAATATCATCGCCGATAATATTACCATTGCCTCCCAAAAGGGCGGAGATGTTTTCTCGGCAGCAAACCCGCTGGTGTTCGCACCGAATACTACAGATACGGTGAATCTGAAGGTTGTCATGACTAATGCTGAAGAAGCTCTGAATGCCAGCGCCTATCTGGTGACAGCCGGTACCGGCAATGTCAACCTCCACGACACAGAGATCGGGAACAAGGGTCTGTTGGATCTGAAGGTAACCGATGGACATGCTGACTTGAATAAAGTAGGCATACATCAAGGCGGAGCCATGAATCTCCTTGTTGCCGGCGGAAATACCACCATGGATGCTGTTGAAGTCAGCGGTAACATGTCTGCTGATACCCCCGGCGGAACAGTAGTTATGAATAATGTGGATGTAAAATCCACCGGCACCCTGACTGTGACAACCAGCGATGGAGATATCACCATGTTGGGTATGAGTGTCAGCGGCAGCATGACAGCGACTACCGATGCAGGGACTATCATTATAAACACTTCCAATATTAATAGCACCGGTACCCTAAACGTGGAAACCGGCAGCGGAGATATTGCCCTGAATGGTGTCAATGTGGGCGGTAACATGTCTGCCGATACCCAGACTGGAAACTTAGCTTTGAATGATGTGAATATAATCTCAGGCGGTGCCCTGGGTGTTGAGACGGATCAGGGAGACGTGACGGTAGACAAAGTAACTGTCGACGGGACTCTGCAGGTAACTGCTTCTGACGGCAGTCTGCTGATGAAGGATGAAAACTCAATTCTCACCATCGGGCCTAATTCTACTGCTTCGCAGGGAGATACATGGTTCGACATAGGAAGAGATATTGGTACTGCCCAATTGCCCTTCAAAGTGAATACACTGCCCGATGCAGCCGGAGACGCCCAGCCCCTCAATATTAAGAATGTTGTAAACATTTACCTGGTGCAGGAAACCGGTGCCAGCACCAGTGATGATACCCTGCCCACCACTGGCCGCGACAAAAACGGCAATGTTGGAAACCATGAAGAAGCCATTGACGGCATGGAAAATGATGACGAGCAGGTCAAGGTGACCATACCGGCTCAGACTCCGGAGGAGCTTGCTGCCCAGCTGAACAATGGCACCCTGACCAAAGATCAGTTGCTGTTGCTGATCAGCGGTATCCTGAGCGGTAATGAGGTAAAAGCCGCGCTGGAGATTGATGATGCAGTTGTGGAAGAGTTGGTTGCCGCCCTGGAGACCATGGAGATAGCAGAACTGGCAGAGTTGGTCAACCGGTTAAATTTGGGTGTGGCCGAACCGGAAAGCAAACTTGACTTGACCGTACTTGACGGCGAAGATTCAGAGGCTATTAAGAACCTGGCACTGCAGCTGAATTTACCGGCCGATGCAGATAAGGAGACTATCCTGGCTGAGCTCAAAACTAGATTAGGACTGGAAGACACAGCCAGCATAGAGGAAATAAAAGCCGCCTATGAGAGCTACTATGAACAAGTACTGGCTCAATACCGCACCGATGTTATAAATAGCTATCGAGCCAGCATTGAAAGTATTCTTAACACAGATAGTAAATTGAGCGATGCGGAAATAAACTACCTGTTCGATCTGGGACTCAGCGAAGCAGAAGCTGCTATTGCAGTGTTGCTGAAAGCTGCCTTAGAAGCCCAGCAGCCAGTGGTGATCGGTACTGATGGTGACGGTAATCCGGTTTATCAGCAGGCAGTAGACGAAAATGGCGATCCGCTATATATGGAAGGTACCGATGAAAATGGAGATCCCATTCTGATTCCGGTCTTTGTGATGGAAAGCAGGCTGGCGGACGATAAACTCTTTGAAGCATACTGGCAGTCCCTGACCGAGGCCCAGAAACAGGCACTGATTGAAGCTGCCTGGGCGTTGGCGAAATATCCTGAACCTAAGGACAACGGTGGGCAGTTCAGGGTACTTGTCCTGAATATCGGCGAATCTACCGGCAGCAGCAATATATCCAACCTGGGTGACATAGTAATTACCCAGCAGACCGGTATCTTTACAGCTGAAGAAATTTTCTCCCGATACGGTGATGTGTCCATAACCGGTCCGGAGATTACCGGTGTGGATGGCAAGACTAATGTTACCGGAGAAGATATATCCCTTACTGCAACTACCGGTAGCATTACTGGTTTGAATGTTGAGGAAAGATCCTGGGATCTGACAACTATTGGAAATATTATAGATGAGGATAAAAAGAACCAGGCTTATGGACAGACTGGCAGCAAGAGCTGGATCCTGGTCCGCAATGCACAAACCGGCCAGATCGAAATGCAGTTTGCCATTGATTATACCGCAGTACGTGACTTGAACATTGAGAATGCCACCAGTATCACCGCAAGTGCTGCCGGGGATATTGAAATCAATGAGGTTACAGGAAATATGGGTATAAATGTAATCGAGGCCGGCGGTAGAGTGACCCTTACTGTTCCCGGATCCATCTATGATGTCCAGGCAGATAATGAAACCAGAGAAAACATCATTACCAATAGTGATGCAGTGATCACAGCAGGAGGTTCTGTAGGAACGAACCAGAAATATCTGGCTGCCAATGTGGATGGTACGATACAAGTGACAGCCGGCGGTGACATAAACATCACCGACAGCGGCAGCCTGACCCTGGTAGCCGACAGCAGCAATGGACAGGTTAATGTAAATGCAGCCAATGACCTGAATTTATCCAATACAACCGGCAACCTGGTGATCGGAACTATTAACGCAGGCGGTAAAGCAGTCATTGTATCCGTAGCAGGCATCATTGCCGGTAACAAACTGAACAAGGACGTGCACATAAAAGCCCAGACGATTGATTTGACTGCCCAGAATGGCAGCATTGGAACTGCTGAAGCACCCATCGATATCGATACCGCGGCAGAAAACGGCGGAACTCTTTCCGCCAAGGCTACCAATGGAGCCATCAATATCAGGGAACGGAACGGAGATCTCATTATTGAACTAGTCCGGTCAGAAGGCAATGGCACTGTCAATATCTCTGCTGCCGGAGGAATACAGATAGGTACTGTGACTTCCACCGGCGGGGGAGATGTAACCCTGATCGCTGAAAACGGCAATATCACCGAGAAGGATACCTCAGATTACCTGGCTGCTGCTACCGAGGCTAAATTGAAGGCCATCCAGGCTCGCAGCGCAGCAGATCTGGCTGCAGCGCAGCTAATTATACTGCAGAATTACGTTGCCAATATTCTTCCTGAATTGCTGGGACGCCCCGCTGCTCAGCAGGCTCTGGATGCAGCCGAAGCTAATTTGACCGCAGCTGAGCAGGCGCTGGCGGACATTCAAGCACGGATTACCACAGCCCAGGAAGAGCTGAACATCCTGGAAAACGAAAAAGCTGCCGCTGACCAGGCTCTGGCTGATGCTCAAGCCGCTTTGGATCAGGCGATAGCTGACCGCGAAGGTCTCACTGATCCCGAGGAAATAGCAGCCCAGGACCAGCTAATCGCCGAAAAGACCCAGGAATTTGAAGCAGCACAGGCGGCAGTCGATGAAAAACAGAAGGAACTGGATGCTAAGAGTGCAGAGATTGCAGACCTTCAGGAGCAGGAAGCAGAATTAGAGAATGTTACTATACCGGAATTGACACGGCTGAGAGATGAAGCCCAAAGTGTTCTGGATGCCATTGATGCCGAGATTGCCCAGGCCAAGGCTGATCTGGTGGATACCAAAGAGGCCGAACGGGACAGTCTGGAAGCCACTGCCCAAACATTAGAGGCTATAGCAGCTGCCAAGCTGGCTGAAGCCCAGACAGCAGCATCAAGTATTACTACCGAGGGCAATCTGAACCTGAAGCTGCTGAATGGCGGTACCATTGGTGAAGAGGATAACAGTCTGGGAGTAACCGCTGCCGGAACAGTGACGGTTACCACCGAAACCGGTACCAGCATCTACGGATTATACCTGGAAAGCGGAGGCAACCTGTACTTGGCTCCGGTGACAGTTGACGGCAAAGTAGTCATTGACTCCAAGGGAGACCTTATAGGCCAGCCAGGTAATACGGGTATCATTATCACCGCGGCCAATGCTGAGCTCAGCAGTCTGGGCGGAGATATCGGAGCAGCTTCGGTTCCGCTCCTGGTTAATTTGGATCGCCTGACGGCGGTGGGAGAAAAGGTATATATCAAGAACCTCAAGGATCTCACCATAGACACGGTTGCCGGCAGTACGGTAAATATTGAAGCGACTGGCAATATAACTGCTGGCTCCGCGGCGGGCGAAGGCAACGGCAATAATATTATTGCTGACCAGCTGGAACTGAAAGCCTCCGGCAGTATCGGTGCGGAAGGCAATAACTTAAGTATCGATACCGGTGAAGTTGATGTGGAGTCTCAGAACCTCTATCTGGAGAATAATTCCGGAAACCTGCAGATCAACGGTATGAAAGTACCTGGCCAGGCAGATATTCACACGGCAGGTAATGTGGTAGATGGAGGAACGGGAAATATTCATGTGGGTAATTTCAGTATAAGCGCTTTTGGTAATGTGGGCGAATCGGGAAATCCCCTGGATGTGACTGTAACTAAGTCCCCTGTGATTACTGCTTCATCAGCCTATGGAACGGTCAACACCAGTGTTTTGTATAAACCGGGTGGCAGCAGCAGTGATACGAGCAGCGGAAACAACAATAATAATAATGAAGGAACTCCTGAAAGCGATAGCAGCGATGATTCACCTGGAACTGTTACTGATTCCAATACGCACATTACCATTATCGGCCCAGGTCTTGAGGGTTCTGATGTGACAATCACCACCGGTGCTCCGGAGGGCCAGGGAACTGACAAGATGAGCAGCTTTATCATTGATTTGATGAATAAGGGCAAGGTATTGGCCAATTATAACATTACCGTGAACCAGAACCTCGATGGTACGGTTACCGTCAATATCCCGGTAGGTATGGAATATGAGGGTCAGACATTGACCGTTATAGCTTACCAGAATGGCAAAATGCAGGTGATTAATGTCACTGTAAAAGACGGCATGCTCAGCTTTGAAACAGATAAACTGACTTCCTATGCGATACTCGACGATCAATATAATGTAGTGCCTTATCGAGGAGAGTACACTCAGGTAGGCAACAAACAAGTACCCATGGCGGAAACCCAGTTCCAGGATGTTAAAGCGGATGACTGGTATTTTGAATCAATTGCTTATAACCATGCCCTAAAGATCATGGAAGGGGTAGCTGTAGATCTGTTTGCACCGACCGGTATTGCTACCCGGAGTATGCTGGCAGCGGTACTCTACCGTCTGGCGGGAAGTCCGCAAGTTTCCGGAAGCAGCAGTTTTGCTGATGTGGAAGCAGGATCCTGGTATGCTGATGCAGTTGCCTGGGCAGAATCCCTGGGGATAGTCAAAGGATACGACAACAACCTGTTTGGGACCAATGATCCTGTTACTCGCGAACAGCTGGTTGTGTTCCTGTACCGTTATACCATGTTCAAAGGCAGAGACACCGGTGCCTCCAGTGACCTGAGCAGATTTGAAGATGCCGGCCAGATTTCCGATTATGCGCTGGAAGCCATGAAATGGGCTGTAGCTGTAGGGCTGATGTACGGTAGAGATGAAGGTATTCTGGACCCAGCAGCCCCAGCAACCAGAGCCGAAATTGCCACTGTTATCCAACGATATATTGAGATCTTTGAAAAGGTTCTGCTGGTGGATGATGACTTGCTGGAGTAGACAAACATAATAAGAAGCAAGGGGTCGGAGTCCATAAAACCGGAGTGAAGATGGCTTCAGCGTGTAAAAAAAGCTTATTAAGAGTTGGACGTTCGAGATTGCCACGGCACGTCGTGCCTCGCAATGACACATATGATGGGCTTTTGGTTTTGTCATCGCGAGGAGCGCAGCGACGTGGCGATCTCTTACATGGCCTTTTTCGACAGTCTGAAGCCATCTGCCCATTTCCCGGGCAGATGGCAGTTTTTGTATCTGGATTTCCAGTCCAACGGGGCAATTATCACTGCCCATAACCTATGAATAAATAACGGCATCTTTGATAAGGTTAATAATCCTTTCGCATACCAGAAAATAATCGATACGCCAGCCCACGTTGTTTCCCCGGGCACTGAACATATTAGGCCACTAGGTGGGCTTTGTTGTATGAGCAAAGTAATGCACAGTAATTTGTTTAACGCCTTTTGAGGAGAGAATATTCTCGTTTTGGCCATACCATACTAAAACTGAATAAGTGATAGGAGGATGGTCATGGTTCAGGTATTAAGCTCTCCCCGCAAATATATCCAAGGTGCCGGTGCTCTGAAAGAAGCCGGCAAATTTATTGGCAGTCTGGGATCCCATGTAATGGTTATCGTGGACAGTGCGGTGCATGACATTGCTGAACAAAGGCTGATTCCCAGTCTCAATGGCTTAGGATACACCCTGGAAAGATTCGGAGGAGAATGCTCCAAAGCGGAGATCAATCGCTTGCAAAATATCGCCAGCAGCAGCGGCGCCAATGTGATTGCTGGCTTTGGCGGAGGCAAAACCCTGGATACCGCGAAAGCGGTTGCCTATTACCTGCAAAAACCGGTAGCTATTCTTCCCAGTATAGCTTCCACAGACGCTCCCTGCAGCGCTCTTTCCGTAATCTATACTGAGTCAGGGGAATTTGAAGAGTACCTTTTGCTGCCCCAAAATCCTGATATTGTCTTGATGGACACCAGTCTGGTGGTGCAGGCTCCCGCCCGATTTCTGGTGGCTGGCATGGGTGATGCTCTGGCGACCAAATTTGAAGCCGAAGCCAGCAGCAAAAGACAATTGACTACCATGGCCGGGGGAAGGCCTTCAGCCAGTGCCCTGGCTTTGGCTGACCTGTGCTTTAAAATACTATTTGAATATGGTGAGACTGCCCGTTTGGCGGTGGAAAGAAAAGTGATCACACCAGCGGTAGAACTGGTGGTGGAAGCCAATACATTTTTGAGCGGCATAGGATTTGAAAGCGGCGGTCTGGCAGCCGCCCATGCTATTCATAACGGCTTTACCGCACTGGAGGAAACACACCACTATTATCATGGAGAAAAAGTGGCCTTTTCCACCATTGTGCAGCTGGTTCTGGAAAACCGGCCTACTGAGGAAATATTTGAGGTAATCGATTTCTGCCGGGCAGTAGGTCTGCCCACTACTTTAAGAGAGCTAGGAATTGGATCTGCTGATCCCGAACGGCTGCGCCAGGTAGCCCGGGCAGCAACCGCTCCGGATGAGACCATCCATAACATGCCCTTCCCGGTTACTGAAGAGGCGGTGTTAAACGCCATCATTGCCGCTGACGCTCTAGGTGATATTTAGAAATGGGAGTGCGGGGTACATGCCCCGTGCTCCCGTTTAAATTATCAGGCCGATGGGGCAGTGATCGCTGCCCATGACATCCGAATAAATAATGGCTTCTTTAATCCAATCTTTAATTCTTTCGGATACCAGGAAATAATCGATGCGCCAGCCCACGTTTTTTTCCCGGGCATTGAACATGTAGGACCACCAGGTGTAAGCTCCGGTTTGGTCAGGATACAGGTAGCGGAAGGTATCTATAAATCCTGCCTCCAGGAGTTCCGTCATCTTCTGCCGCTCCTGAGGGGTAAAGCCGGCATTGTTCACATTTGATTTGGGGTTTTTTATATCGATCTCCTTATGAGCTACATTTAAGTCCCCGCATATTATCACCGGTTTTTGTGCATCCAGTTTCATAAGGTGGTCCCGGAAATCGTCCTGCCATTGCATGCGATACTCCAGGCGGACCAGACCTCGTTGGGAATTAGGGGAATAGACATTGACCAGGAAAAAGTCATCATATTCCAGGGTCATTACCCGGCCTTCACCCCCGTGTTCTGGCTGTTCCAGGTCTAATGTAATCGACTTGGGTGTGATTCTGGTGAAAACAGCAGTACCCGAGTACCCCTTTTTCTTTGCACTGTGCCAGTACATTTCATAGCCTTCCAGCTGGAAATCCACCTGCTCCGGCTGCATCTTGGTTTCCTGGATACAGAAGATATCCGGTTGTTCTGCCCAGAAAAAATCCATGAAGCCTTTGTTTAGGCAAGCGCGTAAGCCGTTGACATTCCAGGAGATGAGTTTCATATAAGCCTCCGTAGATAAAATGTTGATTTGCCATCCAATCTGTCACTGCACCAAGTATAAATTATTGTAGCAGTTTTAGAGGGAATAGGGCAGGAATATTGCCAGACTGCTTAAATCAATACCCCCTGGACTGGTGTATGCAATCACAGGGGGTACTTGGTGGCGATATGGACCTTATTTGCTTATCCCGAGGGGCTGCTGCTGGGTAATGCAGTGGATATTGCCGCCTCCCAGGATGATCTCCCGGGCATATATACCCACTACCTGGCGGTCCGGGAATATTTCCTTGAGTTTCTTTTCCGCCATTTCGTCGTACACTGGATCATTGAATAATGGGAGAATGATACCGCCGTTGCAAATATAGAAGTTCACGTAGGAAGCTGCCTGGCGATCCCCTTCATTGCGGGGCAGGGTGCCTTTAATAGCATTTACTCCTTCGCTTTCTTCCTTGGTTATCAGCACCGGTCGAGGGATATGCAGCTTGTGGACTTTCAGTTTTCTGCCTTTGGCATCGGTGGTGCTGGCTAAAAGGTCATAGGCTGCCTTGGAGCGTTCATATTGGGGATCATTTTCATCATCGGTCCAGGCCAGGATAACTTCCCCGGGCCGGGCAAAACAGCAGATGTTGTCCACATGGCCATTGGTTTCGTCATTATAGATCCCCCACTTGAGCCAGATGACTTTCTCCACATTTAGGTATTCTTTCAGCATCTGTTCAATTTCTTCTTTGCTCATATGGGGGTTACGGCCTTCGCTTAACAGGCATTCTTCTGTGACCAGCAGGGTGCCTTCTCCGTCTACATGGATAGAACCTCCCTCTAGGACAAAACCTTCGGTGCGGTAGGTATCGATGTTCTCTATTTCGCAGGTTTTTTTGGCCACCAGATCATCCTGGTCCCAGGGGAAATAAAGGCCGTCCACCAGTCCTCCCCAGGCATTGAAGGTCCAGTCTATGCCCCGTACCTCCCCCTTGTCATTGACCACAAAGGTGGGGCCGCAGTCCCGCATCCAGGAATCGTTGTAGGACATTTCTATCACTCGCACCGACTCCGGCAGAACGCTGCGGGCGTGCATGTACTGTTCCCGGGAAACACACATGGTAACCGGCTCAAATTCGGCGATGGCGGCAGCCACCTCCACAAAGGCTTTCTGGGCATAATGGGCGCCTAATCTCCAATTGTCGGGCCTTTCCGGCCACAGCATCCAGGTTTGTTTGTGGGGCTCGAATTCCCCGGGCATTCTGAACCCGTCCTGTCTGGGGGTGGTATTTAAAGTTCTGGCCATCTTTTCCCATCCTTTCCTGTTGAAAGATTATCCGTAATAATTGTTACCTGCGGTGCAGACCACGATGATGAAAAGTCGCTTTTTGTGTCATTGCTGTAAAAACAGCTCACCATTTTGTTTTTTGTAGCGCGTGGCAATCTCTATGTCAACTAACGGTTTGAGTCAACAGATCGCCACGTCGCTTCGCTCCTCGCGATGACACAAAAGGAAGCAATTTTCACCTGAAAAACAGGCCACGATGAATGAAAACACCATATTAGATGTAGGGGGCGATGCCCACATCGCCCCGAGAGGCATTTTCACAGCAATGACTTCTTTTTACAATGCGAGGGCTATTGTCACCTTAAAACTATAAAAGCCTATTAATCATTTTACATGATATCAGCTAGGACTTGATCCAATTCTGCTTTAGCCGCATCTATTTTGGACTGCTGGCTCTCCTGGGGACGCAGTAGGTAGACTAATATTGCGCGCATAGCTGTCAAACGGTTGCCGGCCTGATCCCAGGCGATGGAATAGGGAGCATCCAGAACTTCATTAGTAATTTCTTCACCCCGGGTAGCCGGCAGGCAGTGCATGAACTTGGCGTGAGGGCTGGCCTTGGCCATCAGTTCCCGATTTACCTGGTACTTGGGATAGAAAATGGCCATTCTTTCTTCCTGGGAAAGCTCAGCATCATACAATCCATACCATACATCGGTATAGACAAAGTCCGCATCTTTCATCGCTTCATCGGCATCATCGGTAATCAGGTAACTGCCTCCAGATACTTTGCAGTTGGCTTCCGCAATAGTACGGTGATGCTCTTTGAGCTGGTGACTCTTGGGACCGAACTGGACAAAATGCATGCCCAGCTTGGTAGTAATAAAGCACAGGGAAGCACATACCTGGGTAGCATCGCCTACGAAGACCACCTTGCAGTCTTCCAGTCTTTTTCCCGGAGGCAGGTGTTCCACCATGGTGGTAACATCGCCAATTTCCTGGGTAGGATGGTTGTAGTCAGACATACCATTGATTACCGGTATGTTACAGGAATTGGCCAGATCAACGATAGTCTGGTGGCGATGGACCCGGGCTACCAGAATATCCACCAACCGGGAAAGTACCTTGCCGGTATCTCCCAGGGTCTCATGGACCCCAAACTGGATCTGTCCCGGTGCCAGGTACTGAGCATGTCCTCCCAGCTGGGCCATAGCCGTTTCAAAAGAAACCCGGGTACGGGTGGAAGTCTGTTCAAAGATCATACCCAGAGTTTTATTCTTCAGCAGAGGCGGGTAGTAACCCACATTGATACATTTCTTCAGGGTGAGTCCCAAGCGGATAATGTCCAGGATTTCCTGCTTGGTAAAATCATTGGTGTCAATAAAATGCCTCACCATTTTTCTCAAACCTCCTGCCGTATTTTTATAATGGCTAAATACACTCAGCCAAGATATTTATCGGCTGTTATTGGAAACCCTTACTGCCCGGGCAGCCATTATTTCCCCAGCAATTATCGCCAGTATGGTTCCAACCGTCAAGGGTATCTTAAAGCTTAATTCTTCTGCGGACAGTTCCAGAGGAACCACGGAGAACATGATGGCAATCAGCAGCAGCACCATGGGCAAATAGGCGATAATTCTGAGCCTGAATTCCCCTCCTGGTATTTTAAAGGGCCGCTCCCGGTCCGGGTCTATTTGGCGCAGTTTCAGGAAAGCAGGGAATACTGCCACATAAGCCAGCAGCAGGGTGACTATATTTAAGGCGAAGAAGTTCCAGAACAAGTCCTGACTGGGCAAGAACGGAGCAATGATAACCAGGGTTGAGGCTACCAGTCCATTTACCAAAGGAGCACCCAGGGGCATCCCCGTTTTTTCATTGAGCCGGCCGAATATGGCAGGCATGCTGTTGTTTTTGGCTGCATAACTGGCTACATAATTGACTCCATAAGACCAGGAAAGCATATTGCCCACTAAGGAAATCAGGAAGAGAGTGCCCATAATGGTAATGAAGGTGCCCATGGTTGTACCGGTAAGGAGCTGCAGGCTTTCCACCAAACCATTGGAGGTATTGATTTCTTCCGCAGGGATGGCAACCCCGATGCCAAAGGAAGAGAATATGTACAAAAAAGCAATGGCAATACCGCCGGCTACAATAGCCTGGGGCACCTGCCTGCGGGGATTTTCCATTTCCGAGGTGAAGGAGTTCAAAACCTCAAAGCCCATAAAGTTGAACAGTATTACCGAAACGTAGGCCAGACTGCTCAGATTCATGGACGGCAAAAGAGAGTTCCAGGTAAATTCAGTAGCCATTCCCCGGGTAAAAGCTACATACAGTCCCAGGCACCCCAGTACCAGAGCGATGAAAACTTTGATCACTGCTGACAAATTTAATATCCATTTACTGTCACTGACCCGAAAGAGGCTGATGAAGACAACGGTCCAAATGAAAGCTAGTTCAATCACTGTAGCCCAGAAGACACTGATTTCGTTTCCGGATATAGAAGTTATAACTTCCGGGAAAATAACCGCCAGGGAGGACATCCACAGCGGGTAATTGATCCAATAATACCAGGCCGCCCGGGCCCCCCATTTTGGGCCAAAGGCACGTTTGATCCAATCATAGAGTCCGCCTTCATCCTGGTATGCGCTGCCCAGCTCAGCAGCTATTAATCCGTAAGGAAGCAGGAAAGCCAGGATGAGGAATACCCACCAAAAATATTGGGAGTTGCCGATGGCAGCTGCCGGTGCGGCTGCTTCTGCAACAAAGACGATGGTGATAACTGATAATACCACTTCGTACAAGCGAAAGCTTTTTCTTCTTTCTGTCATTACATTCACCTCTTCTCAAAATGTCAGTGACAAACTATCCTATTTTAGCATAACCAGGAACAATTTGAAGCATCCAGAAGTTAATTTCCTAAAATAATGCTATCTTCTGGATTAATCGGCTTTATGAACTATAATAGTTATTAATTTAGTTTGACGCAATTATTTTTTGGATGTAGACTCATTCTTTGTTTTATTTCTGTGGAACCCGCTCTGCAGTAATGTTTTCGTTTATCGTGGTTTGCCAATCCGGTGACAATTGCTGTAATAACGCTCTTTAATGCTGCCTTGAGGCCCATATGGTAATATATTAATGAGCTTGGAGCGGAAAACTAAATGCGATGGACAATATATTCAGGAGGTTATAAGTGAGAAAGGTTATCGTAGCCGCAACCCAAATGGCTTGTTCGTCTGACCGGGATGAGAATATCAGCAAAGCTGAAGCCCTTATCCGCCGGGCGGCGAGCATGGGAGCCCAGATTATTCTGCTGCAGGAATTGTTTGAGACCCTTTATTTCTGCCAGGTGGAGGATTTTGCCAATTACAAGCTGGCAGCGGAGGTTGAAGATAACAAGGCGGTTCAGCATTTGCGTACTCTGGCCCGGGAACTGCAGGTAGTATTGCCGGTAAGTTTCTACGAGCGCAAAAACCTGGCCTACTATAATTCCGTAGCTGTGCTTGACGCAGATGGCAGTATTCTGGGAGTTTACCGGAAAGCCCATGTTCCCACCGGTCCGGGATATGAAGAGAAATTCTATTTTAACCCCGGGGACACCGGCTTCAAGGTTTGGAAAACCCGTTATGGCCGTATCGGAGTCGGCATCTGCTGGGATCAATGGTTCCCGGAGGCGGCCCGCTGTATGGCCCTGATGGGAGCAGAGATGCTTTTATATCCCACCGCTATTGGCTCCGAGCCGGATGAACCGGAGGTAGATTCCAAGGAGCACTGGCAGAGATGTATGCAGGGACATGCTGCCGCCAACATTATGCCGGTAATAGCCTCCAACCGGGTGGGAAAGGAGACCATTGGTTCCTCGGCTATAGAATTTTACGGATCATCTTTTATTACTGACCCCACCGGGAAAATTATTGCTGAAGGGGATCGCACTTCGGAGATGGTGATTACTGCCGAGTTTGATCTGGATGCCATTGAAGAACAGAGGATATCCTGGACAGTATTCCGCGACCGCCGTCCCGAACTCTACCGGGCTATAATCAGCAGTGACGGGGTTTATCAGACAAGTTAAAGGAAAACAAAAGGGACGATTCCCGGCTCATCACCAGGTAAGCGTCCCTGTTTTTTTTAATAGCTGGCTTTCAGCAGTTCTAAAACATAGGTGGGCAAAGCAAAAGCCCCTTTATGGATATCGGAGTTGTAATACCTGGTCTTGATCCCAAAGGATTCCCATACTTCGGGCTTATGGTCCTTGATGGGATCATACTTTTTGGAAGCAAAACCAAACAGCCAGTGGCCGGAGGGATAGGTGGGTATGTGGTACTGGTATACTTTGACGATAGGGAACAGATCCCGGATTTTTCTATGGGCTTTCTGCATTTCTTCAATGTGAAAGTCAAAGTAAGGTGACTCGTGCTGGTTGATCAATATACCCTCATAGGTCAGGATACGATAGCATGCTTTATAAAACTCTTTGGTAAACAAGCCTTCACCTACCCCAATGGGATCGGTGGAGTCCACGATGATGAGATCATAGGCACCGTCTTCTGTCTGATTTACGAAGGAAGAACCGTCCTGGAAATGCAGGTGTATCCTGGGGTCCTTGTCCAGGTGACCGGCGGTCCGGGGCAAATACTGCTGGCATAGACGAACCACCCGTTCGTCTATGTCCACCATATCAATACGCTCGATATGGGAGTAACGGGCTATTTCCCGGGATGTACCTCCATCTCCTCCGCCGATAATCAAAACCTTCTTAATAGCCGGATTGGTGGCCATGGCCACATGGGTTATCATTTCGTGGTAAATAAACTCATCCTTTTCGGTCACCATTACCAGCCCATCCAGGGTGAAAAAGGTACCGTAAGTATCCGATTCATAAAAGTCAATGCGCTGGTAGGGAGTCTGCTCCGTATAGATATGCCGGTTTATCTTGATAGAAAGCTTGGTGTTGTCATCCCACCTCTGAGAATAAACCAGGTCGATATAGGGCGGTTTGGTGGAAATTTCTTCATTAGGTCTGGTAGTCATGGCATGTCCCACCTTTACGTAAAATTATTTTCTGGAGTGGCTTAGCGCCAGAAATTGCTGTAGTACAGCCATCGCTGTGTCATCGCGAGGAGCCCAGCGACAGTGTGATAGGAAGCCATCTTATGTGTCATCGCGAGCGCGCAGCGCGTGGCGATCTCAGCTGTTCATCATTACTCCTTATACATTATTACCATATAGCTTCCCGTAATTACAGCTATTTTTTTTAGAAAATTTACCGGCCGCTGAGCCCTCATTTTTACCCTAAAGTGTTATCTAAAAACATCATCACCACAAAACCAATAAGCAGGGCATGGGCCGCTAGTTTGGAATGCCCTTCATGGTTTTGGGTTTCGGGTATAATTTCGTGGCTGATTACAAAGAGCATAGCCCCGGCAGCGAAAGACATAGCCAGGGGCAGGATGGGGCTGGCAATGTGCACCAGACCCACGCCCAGGAGGCCGCCGATGGGCTCCACCAGGCCGGTTGCCAATGCTACCAGGAAGGCCATGCCCGCTGAGTATTTTTCCCTTACCAAGGGCAGGGCTACTGCCAGGCCTTCGGGCAGATTCTGCAGGCCAATCCCTATGGCCAAACTGATGCCATTGGCAATGTCGCCATTGCCGAAACCCACACCCACCGCCAATCCTTCCGGAAAATTGTGGATGGTGATGGCGATTACGAACAGCCATACTTTACGCATTTGCGGGCTCAGGCTGCTGAGAGAATGCAGCGTGTTCAGGAAGTGCCCGTTGGCCTGGACGCCGTTTACGGCATTGGTAAGCAAATTGGTATCCGGGAAAAACCTGTCAATGATGTCAATAAACAGACCGCCAAACAACATGCCGATTAAGACTACGGTCGCTCCCGCAACTCCGCCCCCGCCCTTTTGCAGAGCCGGTACGATCAGACTGAAGGAGGTGGCTGCCAGCATCACGCCAGCGGCACCGCCCAGGGCAGCATCTAATACCATCCTGGATATGTTTTTCGTAAAAAAAATAGGAATAGATCCTATACCTGTGGCCAAACCCGCCGCCATACTAGCGGCGATTCCCAGGTAAATAACGTTGAATTGGGCTAATTGTTCTATCATTATTAACTTCCCTATTTAGTTCTCTGTCCTCATATTATGAATTCGTCTACAGAAGGTTCCTGTTATATATCAGCCAGGCAGAGGAGAAAACTTACCAGGATCAGCTGCCAAAAATCACTGATTTGGTGTATCATCGGGTAAAGCTATTAACAGAGGATGATGGCATGATTTATGACCATATTAAGCCGGCAACTTTTCTGGAGCGTCTTAACCGCTTTACAGCTCATATTGCAATAGATGGACGGGTGGAAAAATGCCATGTAAAGAACACCGGGCGCTGCTGGGAACTGCTGTATCACGGAGCCCCGGTACTGGTCCAGGAAATTGCAGCTCGCCAGCGCAAAACCAGCTATGACCTTATTGCGGTTTATAAAGGGGAGCGGCTGGTTAATATAGACTCCAGCGCTCCCAACCGGGTGTTTGCAGAGTGGCTGTCCCAGGGCGGCTTGTTTAAAAATACAACCCTGATCAAGCCGGAGACAAAGTTTGGAGACTCCCGGTTTGATTTTTATGTGGAAGGGGACGGGCGCCAGGCCTTTGTGGAGGTCAAGGGGGTTACCCTGGAGGATAAGGGAGTGGCCCGTTTCCCGGATGCCCCCACCGAGAGGGGCATTAAGCACTTAAAGGATCTGATGCGCTGCCTCGAGGCAGGATTTGAGGCATACGTGGTTTTCATTGTGAAGATGAAGGGTGTAATCTATTTTGAACCCAATTGGGATACTCACCCGGAATTTGGCAGGGTCCTGTGCCAGGCTGCCGAACTAGGGGTCCAGGTTTTAGCCCTGGATTGCCAGGTCACAGAGAACAGCATCACTCCTGGAGATCCCCTTAAAGTAGTCTTGGATAAAAAATAAGCACATGAGCAGGTTGCTCATGTGCTTATCAGATAGAAGACTATTCTTCTTCATACATTTTATCAATAATATCTGCATATTTCTGGGCAATGACCTTTCTCTTCAGTTTATTACTGGGAGTCATCGTCCCTTCTTCAATGGTAAACGGATGATCCATCAGGGTAAACTTGGCTATTTTTTCATGACGCGCCAGGTCTTTGGATTGTCCGTCGATTCTGTCCCTGTATAATTGGATGATTTCCGGTTTCTTTACCAGGTCGCTGTAGTCTTTGTAAGTAATGCCTTTTGCTTTGGCATATTCCTCCAGTGCGGGGAAGGCCGGTACAATGAGAGCGGTTAAGTACTTGCGCTTGTCACCGAATACGGCTATCTGTTCAACATAATAATCCTGACCAACCCGGGATTCGATCAACTGGGGAGCAACGTTCTTGCCGTTGGCGGTGACAATAATATCCTTTTTCCGGTCGGTAATTCTCAGGTATCCATCTTCATCGATTTCTCCTATGTCACCGGTTTTGAAATAACCGTCTTCCGTCATGGCTTCTTTGGTAGCTTCGGGCCTGTTGAAGTAACCTTTGAACACGTTGGGGCCTTTGATGAGTATTTCGCCGTCTTCCGCAATCTTTATATGATTTTGCTCAATGGGTTTGCCCACTGTGCCGAACTTGAAGTAAGCGGGGCAGTTACAGGAGCCCATGGGTGAAGTTTCGGTAAGTCCGTATCCCTGGGCAATAAAGATATTGGCCGCAAAGAAGAATTCTTCTATTTCCTTGGCCAGGGGAGCACCTCCGGCAGAGAAGAAGTTCAAGCGCCCGCCCAGTAAATCTCTGATTTTGGACAGCACCAGCTTATGGGCAATTTTATGTTTGAACTCCAGGGCGGAAGAAATCTTCTCGCCGCGTATTTTGGCATACTCATATTCCTTGCCTACTTCTATACCCCAGTCAAAGAGCTTTTTCTTCACACCCCCGGCTTGTTCCATTCTGGCATTGATGGTGGCATACATCTTCTCAAACAGCCTGGGGACACCGCACATGTAGGTAGGTCTTACTTCCGAGAAGTATTCCACAATCTTGTTGGTATCGCTGCAGAAGTATTGAGTAGCACCCCGGGAATGGATCCAGTAACTGGAGGCCTTTTCATAGACATGGCTCAGAGGCAGGAAAACTACTTCGATATCATCTTCGCCCATAGGAAATCTGGAATTCAGGGCTTCTATTTCTGTAAAGAAGTTTTTATGACAGAGCATAGCTCCTTTGGGGTCTCCGGTAGTACCTGAGGTGTAGATAACCGACATGACATCTTCGCTGGTGATAGAGTTGAGCCGCCGCTGCAGTTCCTCGTCCTGATTAGATTTCCGGCCCAACTCGTATAGATCATCAATATACATTATATGCTCGTCATTTTCATCGATTTTCACTGATTTGTCGAATACGATTACCCGTCCGATTTTGGTATTACCTTTATAGAATTTCATGACGTTATCGTATTGATATTGGCCATCCACAAAAATGATTTTAGACCTGGAATCGTCCACGATATACTCCGCTTGTTCAGCAGTGTTGGTAGCGTAGATGGCAACCGTGGCGCATTTGATGCTCATAATGGCATAATCGCATATTACCCATTCCGGCCGGTTTTCCGAATAGATCGCAATCATTTCGCCTTCTTTGGCTCCCAGCTCCAGAAGCCCTTTGGCCGCATTATCAATGCGCTCGCCAAATTCCTTCCAGGAAATGCCCTTCCATTCATCACCTTCTTTGTAATGCAGGGCATTTTGTTTCCTGTCCGCGTACTTGCGTACCTGGGAATGAATCATCGCTGCCAAATTCTCGCTTTGCATAATATACCCCCTACTCTTGAAACATTTCTTTTCCTGCTCTTATTTATTTAACCCCACCTCGGACGGAGAGGGTTGATTACTGCGTTATAGGGTATTTAATGCAATAACATCTGCTGAAATTATGCTGCCAAGAAATATTCGATTTCATAATTATTATAATTATTACTATACTTCTTTAACAACTATCCAGATTCCTTTTTAATTTTCGACATAAATAATGTTAAATTAATGCAAATTGGTTTCAATTAGAATTAATTATCACCTCCCGTGTAATTACAAAAGGATCACTAAGATAGGGTTAAGGATAGATTGCTGGTGAATAACAAAGGATCGGTCATTATTTTTGCTAATTCTAGAGGAAAGGAAGAATTATGCAGGCAGCGAATATTTCGAGTTAAAATAAAGATTAAAAGAGAGGATAGTATAGCCCAGGTAACTCCCTTCCAGTTTACTGAGTTAGGGGTGATAATTTGAGTAAAAAAATACAGGCACTTGAAAGCAGGATTCGCAAGAAGATCTCACCAGAAGTGTCCCTTCGTGAATGGCGTTCGTCTATAGTTCTGGAAGGCACGGTATCCAGCTGGGATGAACTGTACACCGCAGGGAAGATGTGTGCCAACCAGGGCTATAAAGGGGTGGTGAATAAGCTAAAGGTTAAGGATTTGGATATCCCCAGGATCAAAAGGCCCCAGCTGTCTGACCATGCCCTCCAGGGAAAAAGAGTGGATGTGCTGATTATCGGCGGGGGGATTATCGGCTGTGCTATCGCCAGAGAACTATCCAAGTGGCAGCTGTCGATCTTACTGGTGGACAAGGAAGATGATGTGGCCATGCACGCTTCTTCCAGAAATGACGGGATGATTCATCCAGGCATAGAGCCCAAAATCGGTTCGAAAAAAGCTATTTTTAATGTAAGAGGAAACGAATTGTACACTCGGGTCGCCCAGGAACTGGACGTAAAAGTCATCAGGTGCGGCTCGAGTGTTCTTTTTGACTATAAACTACTGAAACTATTAAAGCCGTTCTTGTTGAAACGGGCTGAAAAAATGGGAGTCAAGGGAGTTACTCTCTTGTCCAGAGAAGAAGTCTTGAAAATAGAGCCCAATATCGGCATACCCATAGCCGGGGCAGTGCATTTCGCCACCACCGGCATAGTATCACCTTACAAAATGACAGTAGCATATGCAGAAAATGCGGTGCAGAACGGAGCAGAAGTTTCCTTAAATACCATAGTACTGTCCATGACCAAGGAACATAACCGGATTGTCAGTGTGGAGACCAACCGGGGGACCGTCTATCCCCGGTTAGTTATAAATGCTGCTGGCGTATTTGCCGATATCGTAGCTGATATGGCCGGTGATCAGTTCTTCTCTATTCACCCCCGCAAAGGAGAGATTATCTTTTTGGACAAGAAGAAAGGGGAGCTGATCAACGGGGTGATCGGCAAACCCAGCCTTTTTCAGGCCCAAACCAACACTAAGGGCGGGGGAGTTGTAAAAACGGTAGATGGGAACATCCTGATAGGGCCGGATGCCTACGAGCAGCCTTTCCGGGAGGATTTCTCCACCCATATGGACCATATTGAGGTCCTGATGGAAAAGCACATGCCCCTGGTAAAAGGCCTCAGCCCCGCTGACGTTATCAATTATTGTGCCGGCATCCGGGCTTCCACCTATGAAGAGGATTTTATCATCGAAAGATCGGAATATGTAGCCAATCTGATCCATGCCGCCGGTATCCAATCTCCTGGCCTGGCTTCAGCACCGGCCATAGCCGAAGAGATTGAAAAGCTGGCCTGTCAGGCTTTACGGGAAGTAATGGAAGTAAAGCCCAACCCCACCTGGAACCCCATAAGAAAAGGTATCCCCGAGCTCAGCCGGATGGATTTTGCCGCCCGGAGCAAAATCATTAAGGAAAATCCCCATTACGGTGAAATAGTATGCCGCTGTGAGGGGATCAGCAAGGGTGAAATTATCGACGCCATTCATGCTCCCATACCCGCCACTACTATTGACGCTATTAAAAGAAGGGTAAGGCCGGGCATGGGGCGATGCCAGGGGGGATTCTGCCTGCCCTCGGTCATGAAGATTATCAGTGAAGAAACCGGTTTGCCCATGACTGCCATAACCAAGAAAGGCAATAACTCCTACCTGGTAGTGGAAGAAACCAAACAAACCCCCACTCAGACCCTCGGACCGGGAGGTGAAAGCCATGAGTAATTACGATGTGGTTGTATTAGGCGGTGGTCCCGCCGGGCTGGCAGCGGCCCTGGCTTCCCATGGCAAAGGTATGAACACCCTGATTATCGAAAGGGAACACCGGCTGGGCGGAATATTGAAGCAGTGTATTCATGATGGCTTTGGCCTGGTGCGATTCAAGGAGAAGCTTACCGGTCCCGAATATGCCCATCGATTCATTGAACAGGTGCAGGCCCAAGACATCCCGGTGCTGCTGAATACTTATGTTGTCCAAGTTGATAAAAGCGAAGCCGGTTTTGAACTGACCGTGGTTAACCGGCAAAACGGGATAGAAAAAATCGAAGCCAAAGCTTTGATAATGGCCACCGGCTGCCGGGAAAGAACCGCCAGGCAGGTCTTTATCAACGGAACCCGGCCGGCGGGGGTATATACGGCGGGTACAGCCCAGCATCTGGTTAACCTGGAAGGATACCTGCCCGGCAAGAAATGCGTTATTTTAGGCAGCGGGGATATTGGCCTGATTATGGCCCGGCGCCTCACCCTGGAAGGAGCTCAAGTATTAGGGGTGTATGAGGCCAAGAGCACTCCCTCAGGGTTAAGCCGCAACATCGTCCAGTGCCTGCATGATTTTAATATCCCTCTGCATCTTTCCACCACCATTACCAGGGTGTTTGGGGATGACCGGGTGGAGGCCGTGGAAATTGCCCAAGTGGATGAGAATATGCGGCCTATCGCCGGCACCGAACAGGTTATAGAATGCGACACGGTAATTCTTTCCGTGGGACTCATACCGGAAAACGAAATAGCGGAGATGCTGGGGATCCAGATGGATGCTGCCACCCGAGGGCCGGTAGTTGACCAGCATTTCATGACTTCCGTGCCAGGGGTTTTTTCCTGCGGGAATTCCCTGCATGTCAATGATTTGGTGGATTACGTCTCCGAAAGCGGGGAAATAGCCGGGGCCAGTGCTGCTCAGTACGTGCGGGAAACCCGGGTACGGGAATTGGTGGAAATAAAAAAGGACAACCAGGATTTCCTGTATGTGGTACCTCAGCATATAAATATTAACACCAGCAACCAGCAGGTGATTTTATATTTCCGCTCCCGGGATATCCGGGAAAACATGCGGGTTACCATCAAATCCGGGGATAATGTGCTGTTTTCCAGAAAATATGTTATTCTCAGGCCCCCGGAAATGGAAAGGGTACGTTTCCAGCTGAAAGGTGATATTCCTGCCGGCCGTCCCATTGAAATCACCATGGAACCGGCTGAGGACAAGGGGGTGGCACAATGAAAAACCTGATATGTATCGAATGCCCTATTGGCTGCGGCTTGCAGGCGGAAAAGAACGGAGAGCAATGGATCATTAAGGGGAACCGCTGCCGCAAGGGAGAGCAGTTTGCCATCAACGAACTGACCGATCCCCGCCGCAGTGTGTGTTCCACGGTAAAGACCATCTTCAAGGAGGTTCCCCGCCTGTCGGTAAGAACTGATGGGGAAGTGCCCTTGAAGTCAATTTTTGAGGTAATGGAGCAAATCAATAGAGTAATTTTGGAGCGTCCCGTTCATATAGGAGAGGTCATCATCGAAAATGTCTGCAATACCGGTATTAATGTTATCGCAACCTCGGATTTAATTTATTTACTGGAGGCGAAATAAATGACTAGCAGGGAGGGTTATATTTTAAGCCTGGATTGCGGTACTCAGAGTGTGCGGGCTATTCTCTTCGACTGTCAGGGTAACATTATCGGCAAGGAAAAAGTTGAATTCGAACCTTACTTTTCCCGGCAGCCCGGCTGGGCAGAGCAGGAACCCCAAGTTTTTTGGGAGAGTTGCTGTAAAGCCTGCCAGACTTTAAAAGCACGCCAGCCGGAAGACTGGGAACATATCCGGGGGGTAGCAGTTACCACCCAGAGAGATACCACCATCATTGTGGATGAACAAGGCAAGCCCCTGCGGCCGGCGATAATCTGGCTGGATCAAAGAATGGCTAGGTGCCAGGAGCCTCTTCCCATTTATGACACCGTTTTATTCAAAACCATTGGCATGGCCAAAACCGTGGAGATTATCCGCCGGCAGACCAAAACCAACTGGATAATCGAAAATGAGCCTGAACTATGGGAAAGAACCCATAAAGTCCTGTTATTGTCAGGCTTTTTTATTTACCAGTTAACCGGCTTATTTGCAGATTCGGTGGCCAGCCAGGTTGGCCATATTCCCTTTGACTACAAGAGGCAAACCTGGTGCAAGTCCTATGATTTTAAGTGGAGAATGTTCGGCATAGACCCAGATAAACTCTACGATCTGGTTGAACCGGGAGAAATCATTGGCGAGGTTACCAGCCAGGCCGCGGCTGCTACCGGCATTAAAGAGGGAACCCCGGTTATTGCTGCCGGATCGGACAAAGGCTGTGAAACTCTGGGAGTAGGATGTTTGAGCCCGGATTGTGCCAGTATGAGTTTCGGAACCACAGCCACGGTGCAGATCACTACCCGGCGCTACCTGGAACCCATTCAGTTCATGCCTGCCTACCCTGCTTCCATACCCGGGTACTATAACCCGGAAATAGAAATATTCCGGGGATACTGGATGATAAGCTGGTTCAAAAAAGAATTCGGCCTGCGGGAAATGATCGAGGCAGAGCAAAGGGGAGTTCCCCCGGAGGAGGTATTAGACGAAAGACTGGCGGATATCCCGCCGGGATCTCAGGGACTTATCCTCCAGCCTTTCTGGACACCGGGACTTAAGATGCCTGAGGCCAAGGGGGCTATCATCGGTTTTGGGGACGTCCATACCCGGGCTCATATCTACCGGGCCATAATCGAAGGGATAAATTATGCCCTCCGGGAAGGCCTGGAGAACCTGGAAAAGAAATCTAAGGTCAAGGTTAAAAGAATTGCCGTCTCCGGCGGGGGATCCCAGAGCAATGCTATCTGCCAGATAACCGCCGATATGTTCGACCGCCCCGTGGTCCGCGGGCAGACCTATGAAACCTCGGGATTAGGGGCGGCTATCAACGGGTTTGTGGGGCTGAAGGTATTCAAAAGCTATGAGGAAGCGGTAAGCAATATGGTTCATCATACCAGCTTTTTTGAGCCGGATTCGGCAAACGCCAGGTTATACTGGCAGCTTTACGAACGAGTCTACTGCAAGATTTATGGGCGGCTGGAGACCCTATACCGGGAGATAAAAGCCATCACCCATTATCCTGATATATAGAGGAATCATAAGGAGCATAAAGGAGCGAGCATGATGAGTAAACAGAACCGCGGTTTTATGCCGGAATGGTATGAGGAAGCACCCCCTGAAAAATCCTACCGGTCAATATTCAAGTGGGGTGATCCCCTGGAGTTTAAACACCCCAATCCTCGTCTGTATGAACTCATGAAAAGCACCTTCCATATGACCGATGAGGATTTCAAGGAAAAGCAGAAAATGGGGCTGGAGAAGGTAGACTGCCATATACCTATTTCACTGACTCCGGAGCAGGTGGCTCGTCTTAAGGAAATAGTGGGAGAAGAAAATGTACTGGAGGATGAGTACTCCCGTTTGAAAGTAGCCTACGGCAAGACCATGATCGATTTAATGCGCCTCCGGGAGGGAATAGTGGAAAATGTGCCGGACCTGGTAATACACCCCCGCGGCAAGGAAGACATCCAGAAAATAGTGGAGTATTGCAACCAGGAAAAGATCAATATTTATGTTTACGCAGGGGGCTCATCGGTAACCAGGGGCGTGGAGTGCACCAGAAAAGGCATTACCCTGGACATGAGCGTACATATGAACCGGGTATTGAAATTCAATGAGATCAACCAGACCATTACCGTTGAACCGGGTATATCCGGGCCCCAGTTGGAACATATCTTAAATAACGCTCCCCAGCTTTTCAATGCCAAAAGAGCGTATACCTGCGGGCATTTTCCCCAGTCCTTCGAGTATTCCTGTGTGGGCGGCTGGGTCGTCACCCGGGGAGCGGGCCAGAATTCCACCTATTATGGCAAGATAGAAGACCTAGTGGTATGCCAGGAGTACGTTACTCCGGCGGGTATCATCAAAACCGGTGAATACCCGGCCAGCGCCACCGGTCCCTCCATAGACCAGATAATGATAGGCAGTGAAGGGACTTTTGGCATACTGGTGGCAGTTACCTTGAAAATCTTTCGCTATATGCCGGAAAACTGCAGCAGGTTTTCCTTCATGTTTAAAAACTGGCCGGATGCGGTAGAAGCTGTCCGGGAGATCATGCAGGGAGAGTTTGGCTATCCTTCGGTGTTCCGCCTTTCGGACCCGGAGGAAACCGATATAGCTATGAAGCTGTATGGCGTCGAGGGAACGGTCATAGACAAACTGCTGGCCCTCAGAGGCTTCAAAAAAGGGGAAAGGTGCATGCTCCTGGGGTCGGCTGACGGGGACAAATCCTACACCAGAAATGTGAAAAGAAATATCCACCGGATATGCAGGAAGTACGGAGCCATGTATACTACCGAGTTTGTCACCAAGTCCTGGGAAAAGGGCAGGTTCAAAGATCCCTACATGCGAGAAGACCTGCAGGATTTCGGCATCATGACCGATACCTTGGAATGTGCTGTTTCCTGGGACCAACTGCAGGAAGTCTATGAAGGGGTAAGGGGATACTGCAAAAGCCGGCCCAATACCATCTGTATGACCCATATTTCCCATGTTTATCCCCAGGGAGGGAACCTGTATTTCATATTCATAGCCAGGATTAGCCAGATAGATGAATACCTGGAGTACCAGTACGGCATACTGGACAGCATCCAGAAATACGGAGCGGCCATGAGCCACCATCACGGAATAGGCAAGATGATAGCCCCCTGGCTGGAAGGCCAGCTGGGCAGGAACCAGATGGAAGTATTAAGAGCCCTGAAAAGGCACTTTGATCCTAATAACATCATGAATCCGGGAGGAACCCTGGGGCTGGATCTGCCGGAGGACCAAAAGCGCATAGTGCGCAAAGAATAGTGGGTACCTGGCTGTAATGAATGAAACACTGCAAAAACATCGCTGAACGGATTAAGCAGGAGTATTAGCTGGCGAGCGACGTACGACGAGCCGTTGCAACCCACGGCGAAACCGAGGGCTGCGAAGGGGAGCGAGAAACAGGATGTTTCGAGCAGCGAGTACTGAGTGCAGGGATGCCGAATTACGAGCGGTCCCCTTCGCACCGAAGTATGCCGATGGGTTGCAGGTGAGGAGTCCCGGAGGGAGCCGGCTAATACTCCTGCTCATGCTGGATAGCTACATTTTCACGACTGTGCTGCTGGTGACAATTGCTATAGAATAGCCTGCAGAGTATCAGGCTTGAGTTGCAGCCTGATCTCCATGAAATTATTGCTAAATTAATGAAAAACTAATATACTGATATGATCACTACATAGGAAGGGGGGCAGTTATGGTCAGGAAAGAGACACTGCAAGTGGCGGGCATGACTTGAGCAGCCTGTGCTGCCCGTATCGAGAAAGGGCTTAACCGCCTGGAAGGGGTTAACTCAGCTAATGTTAATCTGGCTCTGGAAAGAGTTGACGTTGAATATGATGACAGCAGCCTGTCCCGGGAAGGCATTAAAGAGGTAATAGAAAAACTGGGCTACCGGGTAATTCCTGCCCAGGAGGATGATATCCAAAAGGTGACCCTGAAAGTAGCCGGCATGACCTGTGCGGCTTGTTCGGCCCGGATTGAAAAAAAGCTTAACTCCCTGGAAGGGGTGCAGGCGGCCAACGTAAATCTGACCACCGAAAGAGCCACGGTAGAGTATGTTCCCGGCCAGATCAAAGTGGCTGATCTGATAAAGGCCGTTCAATCCCTGGGTTATGGGGCCGAGAGGATAGAAGAAGTGAGCCGGGACCGGGAAGCGGAGGAAAAAGCGGCCGAGATTCGCAGCCTGCGAGTTGCCCTGGCGGTCTCCATCTGCCTGAGTGTTCCGCTGTTGCTGGCTATGATTTTGGGCCTTCTGGGATTGGAGATTAAAGGACTGGCCTTTTTGCATAACCAGTATTTTCAGCTGGCCATAGCTACCCCTATACAGTTTATAATCGGCGCCCGTTTTTATAAGCAGTCCTACTTTGCCCTGCGTTCGGGCAGCGCCAATATGGATGTTCTGGTGGCCATGGGTACCTCCGCGGCCTACTTTTTCAGCCTGTACAATATGTTCTTTGCCGAAGCCGGTCCAGGTATGATGAAAAACCTTTATTTTGAGACTTCCGCTATCATTATCACCTTGATTCTGTTGGGCAAATACCTGGAAGCAGTGGCCAAGGGCAAAACTTCGGAAGCCATACGCAAGCTGGCGGCCTTACAGGCTAAGACCGCCCGGGTCATTCGGGACGGCCAGGAAATGGACATTCCCATTGAAGAAGTAGAAATAGGGGATTTGGTGATTGTAAGGCCGGGGGAAAAGGTCCCGGTGGATGGCATAATCGTGGAGGGTCATTCTTCCCTGGATGAATCCATGTTAACCGGGGAAAGCCTGCCGGTGGACAAGCAGGCAGGAGAGATGGTATTTGGAGCCACCATTAACAAATTCGGTACTTTCAAGATGCAAGCCACCCGGGTAGGCAAGGAAACAGCTCTGGCCCGGATTATTAAAATGGTGGAAGATGCCCAGGGCTCCAAAGCCCCCATCCAAAAGATTGCCGACCAGGTGGCAGGCATTTTTGTGCCTGCTGTTGTGGGTGTTGCCACCCTCACCTTCATAATCTGGTACCTGCTGGGGGGAGGCATAAACCAGGCGTTAATAAGCGCAGTAGCCGTGCTGGTTATAGCCTGCCCATGTGCTTTGGGACTGGCTACTCCCACGGCCATAATGGTGGGCACCGGCAAAGGTGCCGAGCATGGTATCCTTATTAAAGGCGGCGAATACCTGGAAACCGCTTATAAGCTGAACACTGTGGTTCTGGACAAGACCGGCACCATTACCAAGGGGATGCCGGAGCTTACTGATATCGTTAAACTGGGCCGGCTGGAGCAGGAGGATATACTGCGCTGGGCCAGCATTGCCGAGAAAAATTCGGAGCATCCTCTGGGTGTGGCCATTTCTGCCCGGGGCAAGGAAGTATTCGGTCAGTTGGAAGATCCGGAGAGTTTTGAGGCCATACCGGGCATGGGGGTGCGGGCGGCCATCCAGGGCAGGGAAGTATATGTGGGAACCCGCCGCTTGATGGCTGAAAGGGGTATTTCCACTGACGGTATTGAAGCCAGGATAACTGAACTGGAAGATCAGGGCAAGACCGCCATGCTGATGGCGGTAGATGGGCAATTGGAAGCTATCCTGGCAGTAGCTGACACAGTTAAGGAAAGCTCCCGGGAAGCTATTGCCGAACTCCAGGGTATGGGCATCGAGGTATATATGATTACCGGAGACAACCGCCGCACCGCGGAAGCCATTGCCCGTCAGGTGGGCATCAACCATGTCCTGGCGGAAGTGCTGCCGGAAAACAAGGCCCAGCAAATAGCCCAGCTGCAGAAAGAAGGAAAAACCGTGGCTATGGTGGGGGATGGCATTAATGATGCCCCTGCTCTGGCCATGGCGGACATTGGCATGGCTATGGGGACCGGAACCGATGTGGCTATGGAAGCCGGGGATATAACCCTGATGAGGGGCGACCTGCGCACCATCCCCTCAGCCATTCGCCTGTCGCGGCAAACCATGCGTAAAATCAAACAGAATTTGTTCTGGGCCTTTATTTATAATATTATAGGTATACCTTTTGCTGCTTTTGGAATGCTGAACCCGGTCATAGCCGGAGCAGCCATGGCCTTCAGCTCAGTGTCTGTAGTAACTAACTCCCTGAGCCTGCGCCGCTTTGATCCCAATAAGGCAGCTGCTTAACTACGTTAACCACGAATTGACAGGGGTTAGCCGGAATGCAGGAGTATTAGCCGGCTCGTTCCGGTACTCCTCGTCTGCAACCCATCGGCAAACTTTAAGTGCGAAGGGGACCGCTCGTAATTCGGCATCCATGCACTCAGTACTCGCTGCTCGAAACGTCCTGTTTCCCGCTCCCCTTCGCAGCCCTCAGTTGCTCCGTGGGTTGCAACGGTTCGTCGTAAGTCACTCGCCCGGCTAATACTCGTGCTGAAGCTGGGCAGGGATGTTTTGATTGATTGTGGTCTTTGTTCAGGTTAAATTGCAACGACAAACTTGATAAGGAGGGTTATTAATGGCCAATGAAACTAAGGTATTGAATGTGGAAGGCATGTCCTGCATGCACTGCGTAGCAGCAGTCAAGGAGTCAGTGGGTGCATTGCCGGGAGTGACCAAAGTTGAGCCGGATCTGGCCAGCAAAACTGTAAAGGTAGAATTTGATGGCGACCAGGTCAAACTGGACGATATTAAGGAAAAAATACAAGACGCCGGCTACGAAGTGGTCTAAACCCAGCTAAGGGGCCAATTGTCACCTGTGTGCGGGCTACGATGAATGAAAAAACTAGGCCTGTCATCTTGGTGAGAAAGGTTTCTGATTATGTCATTGCTGTGAAAATGGCTCCCAATTGTGTCATTGCGAGCGCGTAGCGCGTGGCAATCTCTATGGCAACTAACGGTGTGAGTTAACAGATCGCCACGTCGCTTCGCTCCTCGCGATGACAGACTTAAGTTTTCGTTTATCGTGGCCTGTGCTTCAGGTGATAATTGCGAGCGCGAAGCGCGTGGCAATCTCTTTGACTATCCAAGGTTTGAGTTGTTAGATCGCCACGTCGCTGCGCTCCTCGCGATGACACGGCGAGGGCCATTCCCACAATATAGGAGCCTCTGGCTTTGTTCTCTCTATACTAGCTCAGACACCCATTGTTTCTCAAAGCAAGAACCACCAGCTTTCGGTAGAGGCGTTCTTTAAGAGATGATGGCCGGGCCAATTCCATCCGTTCCAGATGAGGATAGGCCGCAGGAGGTATGGAACGGAACAGTTCGGCCAGCAGTCCTCCGATTAACCGGAATGGAGAGGTGGACATCTGGGTATTTAAAGCCTTCAGGGAGCCAACCAGCTGCAGGTCCTCATTGCTGAAGTCAGTGCCAAAGGGGAAGGGCGGGAAATAGCCTTTGGCCTGGTAAGGAGCCAGCAGTTCTTTCAGTTTTTCCGGGGTATTATTGCGGTATTCCGGCGGAATCTCGTAATCCAGCGGCAATTTGCCGGCTTTTTTGGCCTGCTCCAGCAACTGCTTTTGGAATCTGGAGTCGGCGATGTTGATCATTTGCGCTATCACTTCTTTGTCGGGTTTGCCCCGCACATCGGCAATACCGTATTCAGTCACCACAATGTCCCGCAGGTGTTTGGGGATGGTGCAGCTGCCGTAGCTGAATACAATATTTGATTTTAGCTTTTTGCCGGTTCCTCTGGTGCTCTTGATCAGCATGATCACCCGGGCATCAGGCAGGGCATGGCCCATAGCCACAAAGTTGTATTGACCTCCAACCCCGCTGACTACTTGCCCGTCTTCCAGCTGATCGGAAGCAATGGCTCCCAGTAATGTAGCTATCATGCCGGTATTTACGAAGCGGGCATCTTTTCTCTGCAGTCTTCTTAATTCCTCGTCTCCATACAGCTGGTTGACCTTTTCCACCCCGGACATGGCAAACAATTTACGTTCTTCTTCCGGCATGTCATTAAGGGCTTTATAGAAGGAACGAGGACCTACAAAGAAGGCGCCCAGGATAATATGGCCGTTAAGCAATTTTTCTCCCAGCAGGTTTCTTATCGCCAGGCGGTTTTGTTCGTCATTAAAGTCAGTGGAATAACGGCTGTCACCGTCTATTATGTCACCGCCGGCATAAACCAGGCCCTGGCGTAATATACCGAAGTGAGTCAGGAAATTGAAATCTTCTTCGGTCAGGGGTGAGTGAATGGCTTTCATCTCCAGCAGTTTATCGATAATATCAGAAGGAATATGGTCTGCATTCAGGTAGCCCTGATTAATGAGTTTCATCAGCGGTACACTGTCAAAGACCTGGCGTTTCAATATTCTGTTTTTATAAAGCTGTATGAAAGCATCCACGAACATTTCCGAGGATCCGTAAAGACCTTTGGTGAAAACACCGGTATCGCCCCATTCTTCGATTAGACGGGCATATCTTTTTCTTATACCGGCTTTGTCCAGAATTTCCTGGTAAACCTCATTATGGTCATTGCGCATAACCAGGCTGGCTACAATCGCATCACCCAGTGAACCGATACCTACCTGCAGGGTACCCCCATCCTTGATTAACACACTGGTATTTAAACCGATCCAGTAATCCGCCACAGAGACTGGATTCTTGGGAGCACCGAAGAGTTCATAATCAAAATCTGGTCCTAGCAGAATATAATCATATTCATCGGCCTCAAAAACGGCATCTCCATACATAAAGGGTGCTTTTTTATTGGCTTCACCGATTATTAAATACTTGCCTCCTTTAGCCCGGCGTTTTTTTATCTCTTTTATACCCTCGATGACTATATCGGTATTGCAGCTCATGGAATAATAAGTTTTACCGTCTATTTCCTGATAACTTATCAAATTGGCAAAGACATTGACTCCGAAGTCCAATGCGTCCCGTACTATGTGGGTGTAGTTGGAGGCAATATGATTTTGCTGAGCCTGAGGGTCATTAATATAACCGCCGGCTTTGCTGTAAAACTCATAGGTTTCTACATTAGGAGGCAGTTTGCCCGCCCGGTAGTCCAGCATGTATTCCAGATCAGGAACCCCGGCAAAGAGTTTAGGGATTACTGTATTTAGGACCCTTTTTTCCAATTCCGATTTGCCGGAAGGTTTTTCCAAAGGAAGCGCGGTAACTATCTTCAGCCTGATCGAAGGATCCTCTTTAGCCCTCCTGTACAGTTCGTTAACGAAGCGAACTGGTTTACCCAGAGCCAGAGGCATAGCAAAGCAAATGTCTTTGCCAATGTATTGAATCACTTCATCAACACACTTTTTAACATCATCATAGATAATGCATGCACCCTCCTTCACCAGGTACCCCTCCTTCCCCATTACTTTTTTTAAAAGAGCCAGCCGTACTTATTTTCAAAATATTCGGAAACCAGCATTTTAATGAATCTAATGGACCCTGTGATGGGTTGGAAGGGGTAGGAGCAGCGGAGATCAAGAGGACATATGAACGGAGGGCAGCAATTGAGTTAAAATAGAAGTGTATTCTCAGAATTGCCATCTTTGCCGAAGGAGGAATAATTATGAAAGTCGTTGCTTTTAACGGAAGCCCCAGAAAAGAAGGCAATACTTATCAGGCTATAAAAATAGTAACTGATGAGCTGGAAAAAGCGGGTATTGACACCGAGATCATTCAAGTAGGCCATAAAGCTATTCGGGGCTGTATAGACTGCGGCAAGTGTAAGGAAAACCTGAATGAGAAATGTTCCTTTACCAAGGATGATGTTAATGAGTGGATTCAAAAGATAAAAAATGCGGATGGGGTTATCTTCGGTTCGCCAGTGTATTATGCCGGCTTGAATGGAACCATGAAGGCTTTTCTGGACCGGGCTTTTTATGTCGCTAACGCCAATGGCGGCCTGTTCCGGCATAAGGTGGGAGCAGCAGTGGTAGCCTTGCGGCGTTCCGGGGGAGTGACCACGTTCGATCAGCTCAATCATTACCTGGCTTTCTCAGAAATGCTGATTCCTTCCGCAAATTACTGGAACGTTATTCATGGTACTTTGCCCGGAGAAGCCCTGCAGGATGAAGAAGGGGTGCAAATAATGCGGGTTCTGGGCAAGAACATGGCTTGGCTTCTCAAACTGGTACAAAACGGCCGGGGAGTGGTGGAAGAACCGGCCATGGAGATTAAGACTAAAATGAACTTTATCCGCTGAACACAGGAGTAAAG
>LFRM01024690.1_pt1 | contig 49859 bp, 40 predicted proteins | sample 618341 | NCBI WGS metagenome assembly LFRM01 (sample SAMN03654438, study PRJNA283298) | anaerobic digester metagenome | isolation source: pool of bioreactors CSTR01a, CSTR02a, and CSTR03a thermophilic anaerobic... | place: Denmark: Kgs. Lyngby | collected 2014-05-21 | reverse complement strand
GCCCCATTTTATCATCTTTCTTTGTCGGGAAAAGGTTGATTTATCCTTGATCCTGCAAGAGGGTCTCGTGTCATAATAATGACAACGGCAAATAGTAACGATGGTGACTGGCTTTCAAGCCCTCTACTAGAAAAACAAAATATGGATTGGTGTGCTTTTTAGAGTAATTATGGCACATGATTGTTCTAAAAAGCACATCAATCACCAATTAAATATGGAGGGGGTTCAAATGAGATTAATTTTGAGAATCATACTTTTTCCTATCACATTACTTCTAACAATATTAAGTTATTTCCTGACCTTTTTACTTGGCATAGGAACATGGCTATTGAATATAGTTTCAGGCTTGATAATCATTGGAGCAGTAGCTTCCTTTATCAACGGAGAAACGTCTTTAGGAGTAACGGCATTAATTCTAGCATTTTTGTTTAGTCCTTATGGACTACCATTAATAGCAGAAAAACTAGTATTTGGAATAGGTAAGATTACTGTGGCACTAAAAAGCATTTAAGAATAAAACTAAATATTGAGGACTAAGACGATGGAATTAAAAACTCTGTCGTCTTTTTTATTTTCAAGGAAAGGAGGTGCTGGATTGGAGTTTGATTATTTCTATAAAAGAGACTTGGAGAGGTTTCAATTTTTCATGCTACCCAAGATTTTGGTAACAGGAGAACAATTTAAAGCAATCTCATCGGATGCCAAAATTCTATATGCATGTCTATTTGATCGTATAAGCTTATCAGCCAAGAACAATTGGCTCGATGAAGAAGGTCGCATTTATATCATTTTCACCATAGAAGAAATCATGCAGACCATTAACAGGTCAAGACCAACATCAGTAAAAGCTTTGGATGAACTAGACAAAAATACTGGTGGTATTGGTCTGATTGAAAGAAAAAGATTAGGCTTCGGCAAGCCGAATATTATCTATGTAAAAGATTTTACGAGCTACAAAGAAGAGAAGTTAAAAAATCAAACTACTAGAAGTAAAGATATTGAACTTCAAGAAGTTAAGAATTTTAACTCCAGAAGTAAAGAAACTGAACTTCAAGAAGTTAAGAAACTTGACCCTACTAATACTAATTATATTAATACTGAGTATATAAAGACTGATTTTAGGAAGGAGCAAAAAGCCTTTGGTACTTTTCAAAATGTCATTTTAACAAAAGAAGAGTTATTGAATCTAAAAGCAGTCCTTTCCCATCAACTTGAAAACTATATTCAAAGGTTATCCAGCTACCTAAAAAGTACTGGAAAATCTTACGAAGACCATGAAGCAACTATCCTTACTTGGTTTTATAAAGACCAAGGAAAACAAACAAGAAGTGAGCGAAGTAATATACCAAGCTTTGAAGAATATGAAAGAGGAGAACATTTATGATTGAGAAAGATTTAATATCGGGGACTGAATTCCCCCTAAACCCAGAAACAGATACTTTTATTGATGGCCATGTATATTGCAAAAAATGTGGAGAGCAATTAGATAGTGAACCTATGAATCTATCAGGCACTCTTCACATTTTTAGCAAGCAATGTCAGTGTGATAGGAAAAGAGAAGAAGAATCTAAGAAAAGGCAGAGACTACAAAGGATTGACCTTCTTAAGCAGTCTTGTTTTAAAGCCCCTATTCAAGGAAGTTACCGATTTTCTAGCTATGAGGGAGAAAAAAGTCAAGCTTATACCATTGCAATAAATTTCGCTAAGAAGTTTGAAGAAATGCAAAAAGAAAATATTGGTCTGCTTTTTTATGGAAGTGTAGGAAGTGGAAAGTCCTTTCTAGCATCTTGTATAGCTAACTACTTGATTGAAGAGAAATTACTAAATGTAAAAATGAGAAACTTTGCTGAGATTATTAATGATTTGCAAGCAGGAGGATTTAATCTAGATAAGAATCAATACATTAACTCAATCACCAATGTACCACTCTTGATTTTAGACGACTTAGGAATTGAGCGAGATACAAGCTATGCAAAAGAGCAAGTATATAACGTTATAAATGCTAGATATCAGAAACAGAAACCGACAATTATAACGACTAATCTTTCTTTAGAAACGATTGAAAATGCAAAGGAAATAGAATATCAACGAATTTACTCACGAATCACTGAGATGTGTATTCCCGTAATAGTGATTGGTCAAGATTATCGGAAGAAAATTAAAAGCGAAAAGATAAGACAACATGCAGATAGGTTGCTTTTTGGAGGTGATGGCAGATGATTAATGAAGATATATCGAATAGGACGGTAAGTATCCAAATTAGAGCAGGCAAGAAAATTCTAATAGAGCTATTAAAGGCTATGAAGGCACTGATGGCTAAATCGAAACAAGCTGGAGGACTTGAAGAATATATCAAGCAAGAAGGCAACGAAATAAAGCTAAAGGACATGGTAAAGAAAGGCCAGCTAGAAGAAATTGACGTTAAAGAGCCTGAACTCAAGGAGCTTAGGAAAGAACTTAATAAGCATGGCGTGAAGTTTTCTGTTCTCAGGGATAAAGAAACAGGCAATTACAATGTCTTCTTTCAGGCTAAGGATATCAAGGTAATGGATGTCGCCTTTAATAGGGCTTTACAGAAGGCCGAACAAAAGCACGATAAGAAGCAATCAGTAAAGAAACAAATTGACCAGTTCAAAGAAAAAATTAAGGAGACCGTTACTAAGGACAAAATCAAGAATAAACACAAGGAGCAAAGTCTATGAGCAATATTTTACAATTTAATAATCAGGAATTTGGAGAACTCACTGTTATTGAAAAAGACGGTGAGTTTTTCTTTTTAGGAAAAGAAATTGCTGAGAAATTAGGATATTCAAATACTAGAGATGCTTTAGCAAGACATGTTGATATAGAGGATAAAGCTGACGTCGGGATTCACGACGGCAGACAAATGAGAAATATGACAGCTATTAATGAGTCAGGTCTTTATTCGCTGATACTATCTTCAAAACTTCCATCTGCTAAGAGATTCAAGCACTGGGTAACAAAAGAGGTTCTTCCAAGTATTAGAAAACATGGAGGCTATATTGCAAATCAAGAAAATCTATCGAGTGAAGAAATTCTAGCTAAGGCTATCTTAGTTGCTAATCATGTTATCGAAGCAAAGAATGAGAAGATTAAAGAATTAGAACCTAAAGCGAATTACTATGACCACTTAGTCGATAAAAACCTACTCACAAATTTTAGAAACACAGCTAAACAGCTTAACCTTCCCCAAAAGGTATTTATAGACTTTTTACTTGAAAATGACTTTATCTATAGGGACAGACACCAAAGACTTCTTCCTTATTCTAAAAAGAACAAGGGCTATTTTGAAGTCAAGGAATGGATTAGTGCAGATGGCAGATTAGTAGGTATTCAAACGCTGATAACACCTAAGGGAAGAAATTACTTTCTAGTCCTGTTAGGAGGTGGTTTCCATTGTGATTGATAAAATTCTGAAAGATATAAAAGATGCTATAAGGATAGATAGTCCAAAAGAATTTATGATTCAATGGTTACCTTATATTGTTATCTTTTATCTAGGAAATATTTTTTCTAAGCATGTAAATGCCTATGTAGGAGGAGATATCATAGATAGGATTTTTACAGCTATTCTACAAATAGACACAATGAGTTTTCTTCCAAGTTTGAAGATTAATGACTTAATAACTGCTTTAGCACTGTCAGGTGTAGTAAAAGCAATTGTTTATACAAAGGGCAAAAATGCTAAAAAGTTTAGAGAAGGTGAAGAGTATGGTTCAGCAAGATGGGGAACGAAGAAAGATATTGAGCCATACATTGATGAGAAGTTTCAAAATAATGTGATTCTTACACAAACCGAATACTTAACTATGAACTCTAGACCAAAGAATCCCAAGTATGCCAGAAATAAAAATGTCATGGTAGTTGGTGGCTCTGGTTCTGGTAAGACAAGATTTTACGTCAAACCAAACCTCATGCAAATGCACTCGTCCTATGTTGTTACTGATCCAAAGGGGACCATCGTCATAGAGTGTGGGAAGATGCTTGAAAGAAATGGCTATGATATCAAGGTTTTAAACACCATTAACTTTAAGAAGTCCATGCGATACAATCCCTTTGCTTATTTGAGAAGCGAAAAGGATATATTAAAACTAGTACAGACCATAATTGCCAACACAAAAGGCGAAGGCGAAAAAGCGGGAGAAGATTTCTGGGTAAAGGCTGAAAAGCTCTACTATACAGCTCTTATTGGCTACATCTTCTATGAAGCGCCCAAGGAAGAAAAGAACTTTGCCACGCTTCTGGATATGATTGACGCTTCAGAAGTGAGAGAAGATGATGAGAATTACAAGAACCCAATCGACCATTTATTTGACGCTCTGGAAAGAAAAGACCCTATCCACTTTGCGGTTAAGCAATATAGAAAATATAAATTAGCAGCTGGAAAGACAGCTAAGTCCATTCTAATTTCATGTGGTGCAAGGCTTGCTCCCTTTGACATCAAAGAATTAAGAGAGCTAATGAAGGAAGATGCCCTAGCCTTAGATACCATCGGAGATAAGAAAACAGCACTTTTTGTTATTATCTCAGATACAGATGATACCTTTAACTTTGTAGTGTCAATTATGTATTCTCAGCTATTTAACCTTCTGTGTGATAAAGCTGATGATGTATATGGAGGAAGACTTCCAGTTCACGTAAGATTTTTACTTGATGAGTTTGCAAATATCGGTTTAATTCCAAAATTTGAAAAGCTAATAGCGACAATTCGTTCAAGAGAGATTTCAGCGAGTATTATCTTGCAAGCACAATCCCAACTTAAGGCTATTTATAAGGATCATGCTGATACAATTGTCGGCAATTGTGATTCAATGATTTTCTTAGGTGGCAAGGAAAAGACTACTTTAAAAGAATTATCAGAAACTTTAGGCAAAGAAACTATTGACCTATATAACACTTCAGAAAATAGGTCTAGTCAGAAGAGTTTTGGCCTTAATTACCAGAAGACTGGCAAAGACTTGATGAGCCAAGATGAAATCACCGTCATGGATGGAAGTAAATGTATCTTGCAACTTAGAGGTGTAAGGCCATTCTTATCTGATAAATATGACATCACTAAGCACAAGAATTACAAACTCCTTGAGGATTACGATAAGAAGAATGCTTTTGATGTTGAGAGGTATATGAGCAGGAAGGATAAGCCTAAGTTAAAGGCTAATACAAGTGTAATAAGACTTCAGTTTAAATGAGAAATTGCATGGTATATAATTAATATACACAAAAGAAATGGAGGTATAGAAAGATGACAATTAATAAATTTTCTTTTAAATAATACGAGAGGTTAAATCCTCTCAAATACAAGGAGGATTTATGATATATATAGATAATTTAAGAAAAGAAGTTGGTACCAGAACCTTATTTGAAATAGACAAATTGGCAATTGATGAAAACAACAAGATTGGTTTAATAGGGGATAATGGAGTTGGGAAAACGACCTTTTTGAGAATCTTAATAGGTCAAGATACTGACTATAGTGGTCAAATTAATGTACAAACAGAAATAAGTTTTTTATTAAATGATGAAGCAGAGTTAAATGTTTCAAAGGAAATCTATAAAAAGGCTAAACTAGTTAGTGATGATAAGCATAGTCCGGGTGAATATCAAAGACTAAAATTAACTGAGCTTTTATCAAATGAATCTAGTTTTTTATTAATTGATGAGCCAACATCACATCTAGATATAAAAGAAAAAGATAAATTAGCAGAAAGTCTGAAAAGTAGGTATAAGGGCTATATTCTAGTATCTCATGACAGAGATTTTATTAACCAAACTTGCGATAAGATTTTCGAATTATCAAATGGAAAGTTAGAAATTTATAATGGTGATTATTGTTTTTATCTTGAGGAAAGAATTAAGAGAAAGAAATTTACTCAAAGAGAATATGAAAAGTATATTGCGCAGAAAAAAAGATTAACGAGCATAGCTAGTGATATTAAAGCTCAATCATCCAAAGTAAAAACGACCCCAAAAAGAATGGGAAATTCAGAAGCAAGACTTCATAAAATGGGTGGACAAGGAAATAAGAAAAAACTAGATAAGCAAGTTAAGGCAATAGAGTCACGAATTAACCAGCTTGAAGTTAAAGAAAAACCAAAAGAAGAAGTTGAAATTAAATTAACTATTGAAGAAAAGGACAAAATATTTTCTAAAGTATTAGTAAGAGCTGAAAAATTAAATAAAAGATTTTGTGAAAAGATAATATTCAATAATGCACATTTAGAAATTCAAAATAATAGTAGAATTGCCTTATTAGGAGACAATGGTTCTGGAAAAACCACTCTTTTAAATATGATTTTAAATAAGGAAGTGTGGGTTCATCCCAATATTAAGATTGGGTATTATAGCCAATTAGATGAAATCATTGACTCAAAAAAAACTATTCTAGAAAACGTAGGTGAAAGTTCAATTTATGATCAGACAATGACTAGAATAATATTGGCTAGGTTAGGATTTAAAACAGATGATGTTCTTAAAATAGTAGATATTTTAAGTGATGGAGAAAGAGCGAAGGTAAAACTTGCAAAGCTAATGACGTCTGATTTTAATTTTTTAATTCTAGACGAACCTACAAATTTTTTAGACATAAGAGCTATTGAAACCTTAGAAGATCTATTAAAAGGATATGACAGACCCTTATTATTTGTGACGCACGACATTTCTTTCATAAATAACATTGCTGATACACTTCTTTTGATTGACAACCATAAGTTAAAAAGTTTTGCAGGAAACTTGGCTCAATATAAAAAACAGAAAGAGAAAGCGAAAGAAAATATAAGCAATAATGATTTTCTCATAGAATTTAGGCTAACTGCCATAAACAATCGTTTATCTATGGAAATTTCAAAAGAGGAAAGAGAAAACTTGTTAGAAGAATACGATAGGCTGTTAAAACAAAAAAACAATTAATTGTATCTTCGTAAAGACGGTAGAGATAAAATCTATCGTCTTTTTTCATATACAAAATCAGGAGGCTAAGATGAATTGGATTAGAAGCCCTACTCGTTAGGTAGAACAAAAATTAAATATAACTTATAAAGCGATTGAAGTAAAAGTCCAGTCGCTTTTTTTATTGCGACAAAAGGAGAAGAAAAAACTTATGGAAAAAGAAATGGTAAATATTAACGCCAATCTCGTGAAAGAGCCTGAATTTACAAGCTTTGAAAGAAAAGGTGAAGAAGTAGAGGTCGTTAATTTTACGCTAGTTAAGAAGTATGGCAAGGGCAAGGAATATATCAATTGCTCAGCCTATGGTGACAAAGCAGAAGTAGCAAAAGACTTTGACAAGGGAGATCTCATTCATATCTTTGGCTATTTCAAGGAAAGAGAATATAACGGTAAAACCTATAAGAACTTCGTAGTGAAGTCTTATAACAAAATTGAAAAGAAAAATAATAAAGAAAATTTTGAGGAGGAAAAATAATGGAATTTTTTACACAAGCAGTAGACGTTTTAAAGATTTTAGTAATGGCAGTAGGTGCAGGTTTAGGTGCATGGGGAGTTATCAACTTGATGGAAGGTTATGGTAATGACAACCCTGGTGCAAAATCACAAGGTATCAAACAACTGATGGCTGGTGGAGGTATTGTCCTTATTGGATTAAAACTAATCCCATTATTAGCAAATGTATTGCAATAAGGAGTGATAACTCATGTTTGGAATTTTCGATAAGATAACGGAGTTTTTCAAAGAACTCTTAATCGGAGGTATCCAAACAAACCTTGAAGATATGTTCATTGACATCAATGACAAGGTCGGAACAATAGCTACCGATGTAGGTCAGACGCCTATGGGCTGGAATGGTGACGTGTTTTCCTTTATTAAAAACATCAATGATTCCGTCATCATTCCCATTGCTGGCCTGATTATCACAGCCATACTCTGTATTGAACTCATTAATGTGGTCATGCAAAGAAATAATATGCATGATACTGATACCTTTGAGTTTTTTAAATACATCATCAAGATGTGGATTGCCGTATGGTTGGTATCTCATGCTTTTGAGTTTTCCATGGCCGTCTTTGATGTGGCTCAAAATCTGGTTCAAAAAGCGGCAGGGGTCATCAACACCTCTGCCACTGTCTCACCAGATGAAATACTTGCAATGGTTGATGTACTACAAGAAAAAGAAATCGGAGAACTTCTCATGATTCTAGTAGAGACTTCCCTTGTCAAGATAGCCATCCAAGTGGTTTCCCTCGTCATCATGCTGGTAGTTTATGGAAGGATGTTTGAGATTTACGTTTATTCGTCAGTTTCAGCTATTCCCTTTGCGACAATGGGCAATAAAGACTGGGGACAAATTGGCAGTAACTATATCAGAGGTTTATTCGCCTTAGGGCTTCAAGGTTTGTTTTTAATGGTATGCCTTGGTATTTACGCAGTATTAATCAAAACAATTCAGATAGAAAACATTCATCAGGGGATCTTTAGCGTACTAGGCTACTCCCTATTACTGGGTCTCATGATGTTAAAGAGTGGAACACTTGCTAAGAGTGTGATGAATTCGCATTAGGAGGAAAAAATGACAAAGAAGAAATTGGCAGTTGTTGGATTAGGTACATTAGCAGGTTTAACAGGTTTTGTTACTTGCGAGCTAAAGAAAAGGAAAAGATTAAATCGCTTAGAAGAAGCGAGTTCAGGGCTTATTTTTACCCAAGAGTCCATGCTCAAGTATCAAGCAAAGAAGAATGAAGATTTTGACGATAGGTTAAATGCCTTAGTAGATGAAATTGGCTCTGTCTATGAGCATTTAGAATATGTAGAAATAAAGAAAGATGAAAAATAGAAGAGGAGGTTGCAAATGGCCTATGTACCCATCCCTAAAGACTTAAATAGGGTGAAAACAAAAGTCGCCTTCAACTTAACCAGAAGGCAGTTAATTGGATTTTCGGTGGCTAGTCTTGTCGGTTTTCCTGTTTATCTATCGGTTCGTAACTTTGTCCCTAATGATGTGGCCGTCATTATCATGATTATGGCGACACTACCTATCTTTTTTATCACCATGTTTGAAAAAGACGGACTAAGGTTCGAGCAGTATTTTAAATACATTTACCTGCACAAGTTTTATCAGCCAAATAGACGAGTAAGAAAGGAGGTTTTACAAGGTGGACAAAAAGCAAAAAAGACAAGAGCAAAAGCTCAAACTAAGACAAAAGGCACTCAAAGAACAAAAAAGAAACCTAAAGAAAAACAAGTACAGTCCCGAGAAAAAGAAGACTAAGGGCAGTTTACTGGATATTATCTTCAAGAGAGAGAAAAAGCGATTTACCGTTGAAGATACCATTCCCTATTTACGAATGTTAAAAAACGGGATTTGTCAGGTCGATGAGAAAAGATACAACAAGACCATCGCCTTTCAAGATATTAACTATCAGTTGGCACTGGAAGAAGATCGAGACTTAATCTTCAATCAGTTTGCCAACTTTTTAAATTCCTTTGATCCGAGCGTATCGGTTCAGCTCTCCTATGTAAACCAATTAGGAAGAAATCAGGAAATGGAAGATGCGATAAAAATTCCAGATAAGGGTGATGATTATGATGAGATTAGGCTAGAGTTTAGAAATATGCTGAAATCCCAATTGGCTAAGGGAAATAATGGACTTAAAAAATCCAAGTACATTACCTTTACGGTAGAAGCGGATAAGTTGGAACAGGCCGTTGCCATGTTAGAACGACTGGAAATAGACATTTTGTCTAATTTTAAGAGCATGGGTGTCAGAGCCGAATCCTTAAATGGCGAAGAACGATTAAAACTTCTTCATAATATGCTCAATCCCGATAAACGATTTGATTTTTCCTATGAGGACTTAAAACCTAGAGAATCAACAAAAAATAGGATTGTTCCCGATGAGTTTAACTTTACGCCAAGCAAGTATTTTAAGTTTGGAAAATACATTGGAGCAGTCAGTCACTTTCAGATTTTGGCAAGTGAACTATCGGATAGAATGCTTGCAGAGTTTTTAGACATTGAAGATAACATCAATATTTCATTCCATATCCAAGCTATTGACCAATCAGAAGCCATTAAGATGGTTAAAAGAAAAAATACAGACATCGATAAGATGCGTATTGAAGAGAATAAGAAAGCAGTTAGAAGTGGCTATGATATGGATATCTTACCATCAGATTTAATTACCTATGGTGAAGACGTTAAAAATCTTTTGAAAGACTTACAGACAAGAGATGAGAGAATGTTTTTAGTAACAATTGTCTATATGAACTTTGCAAGGACGCTTCAAAAGCTAGATACAACTATTGCTCAGATTAGTTCTATTGCTAACAAACATAACTGTAAGTTAAAGAAACTAGATCACCAGCAAGAGCAGGGACTAGTAAGTATTTTGCCACTTGGTGTTAACCAGATTGAAATTGAAAGAGGGCTAACAAGTTCATCAACAGCGGTCTTTATCCCCTTTACAACAGAAGAGCTATTCATTGATTCAAAAAATAGTCTCTATTATGGACTTAATGCCTTAAGTCATAACCTCATTATGGCCGATAGGAAGCTTTTAAAGAATCCTAATGGGCTTATTCTAGGAACACCTGGTTCAGGTAAATCCTTTTCAGCCAAAAGGGAGATGGCCAATGCCATTTTAGTTACAGACGATGATGTGATTATCTGTGATCCAGAGGGCGAATATGGAAGTCTTGTAGAAGAATTTAATGGTAAGGTTATTAAAGTCTCATCGAAATCTAAAGACTACCTCAATCCCCTAGATATCAATATGAACTATGGTGATGGGGATGCACCACTTAAGGATAAGGCCAACTTTATTATGTCTCTTTTAGAGCTGGTTGTCGGTGGCAGTGGTTTAACGGCCGCTGAAAAGTCGGTTATTGATAGGTGTCTTCCGAAAATTTACGAGAAATACTTTGAAGACCCTAAACCTGAAAATATGCCGATTCTTCAAGACCTTTACGATATGCTAAGAAAGCAAGAGGAAGCGGTGGGCAGAAAACTGGCGACCGAGATGGAAATCTATGTCACTGGCTCACTCAACGTCTTTAATAACCACTCCAATGTGGATCTAAATAAAAAGTTACTCTGCTTTGATATCAAGGAACTAGGGACTCAGCTTAAAAAGATTGGCATGTTAGTTATCCAAGACCAAGTTTGGAATAAGGTCTCTCAAAATAGAGGAAATAGAGCAACCAGATACTACATCGACGAGTTTCACTTGCTTCTAAAAGAAGAGCAAACCGCTCAATACTCGGTTGAAATCTGGAAAAGATTTAGAAAGTGGGGCGGTATTCCAACAGGGATTACCCAAAACGTGAAAGATTTATTGGCCAGTCAAGAGATTGAAAATATCTTTGATAATACGGACTTTGTGCTTATGCTTAACCAAGCACCTGGCGACCGAGATATCTTAGCCAATAAACTTAAAATTTCATCACCTCAGCTTAGATATGTTACAAACTCCAATGCAGGAGAGGGATTAGTTTTCTTTGGTAATACCATTGTTCCCTTTGTAGACAAATTCCCGAAAGATACCATTTTGTATCAGAAGATGACCACTAAGCCTGAAGAGGTTAAAGATGAGTAAGAAAAGAAAGAAGAGTTTTGATGAAAAGCTGAGGTTAAGCAAGGAAAAACAAGATGGCAGTCAAATTATCATCGAAGATTCTAAATTAAAGCATGGCGACGATTATCGAGAAAAAATCATTAGAGACAACGAGCGTTTCCAAGATAAGTTCCAAGAAAGGCAAAGTAAAAGATATATAACGGAAATAGCCAACGAGAAGGAAGGAAAGTCAAGCAATCGAAGATATAAGTTGGTGGAAGAAAAAGTTCAAGAGCAAGTAGAAGCTCAAAACTTTAATCATGGGGTAGCTGATACTCCAACTGAAAAATCAAATCAAAAAAATCCACTCACTTATGAGGAAAGAGTAATTCAGGAAGCAAAAGACAGTCCAAAATCAAATAACAGTATGAAGCCAAAAGCAGACTCCCAAGTGAAAACACAAGAGTCTGTTTTTAATTCTTCAAAAACTTCAACAGAAGATTTTAGTCCGCAAAAGACTGAAGCGAAGAAAGCCCAGCTTAGAAAACAAGCTGAGAGTTTTCGTAAAGAAGAACTAAAACAAGAAGCTTATGAAGAAAGTGAGGTATATGACCCACTAGCCAAGGATACGGACAATGACGGTATTCCTGACAGGTATGACCATAACTTCAAGGATAGTGATTACTTTGAATCAACTTATGATGTAGAAGATCCAATAAGAGAAGAACAAATTGTTCAAGAAAGCTATCAGCAAAAAAGTGCTTCTCCTACTAGGAAGAAAGAGCGAGGGCGAAAGATAGGAAAGGACTTTCGTAAGTCTCAAGATAGTTTCAAGAGGAAGAGCTTTGAAGAAAATAAGTATGACCCACTCTCAAGAGATACGAATAATGATGGAATAGCTGACCGATTTGACCATGATTTCAAGGATAGCAGGTATTTTGAATCCACCTTTGATGTCAAAGACCAAAAGCTAAAAGCAGAGGCCCTTGAAAAGGCGAAGGTAAAGAAAAAGCAGAACCGAAAAATTGGTGAGGATTTTAGAAAAGCACAGGAAAAGAGAGAAATTCATCAAGAAGGCAGTAAGAAGAAGAACTTTAGGAGCGAAGGCTTTACCAGAAGTCGAGGAAAGGAAGGAAAAGAAGGTAAGGTGACTTCTGGCAAAGAAACTATCAGAGATAGAGAAAGGAAAAAGAAAACCGTCAAGGAAGTGTCAAAAGCTGGCCAAAAGAAAGGAGCGGTTACATCAGGTCTCTTACTGGGAGCAGAGAAAAGCCAAGATATGGCGAAATCTTATCTAAGTACAGGCAGTGAAGATAATGTCGGTGTGGAAGGTGCTGAAAAGACCTTAGATACAGGCTCTAAACTTATTCATCAAAGGCAAAAGTCCTTTAATAAGAGAAAAGCCAAAGAAGCCTACTCCCTGTCTGAAAATGACTACAAGCTAAGAGAAAAGAAATCCAAGCTTGAGTTTCGAGAAGAGCTGGAAAAGGCTAAGACAAGTGATGATTACCAAAAGAGCAAGGCCAATAAGAGGTTTCAAAAAAGAAGGCAGATGAAAGCTTCCATTAAAGAGAAGAACCATACCCGACTTCGAGACCGAATTAAGGAAGGCTTAAAAGAGCTGACTATCAGTGCCAAAAACTTCATTGTCAGAAAGTCAAGGACGGCTATATTAGCTATCTTAGCTGTGATTATCATCGGAACGTTTTTCATAAATTTTGGCGGCACTAGTATGTCTCTCATGATGAATACAGCCAGTTCTACCCTTTCAAGCACCTATCTTTCAGATCATGGGGTCTTAAGTGAAGTAAACCAAGTCTTTACTTCCATGGAGCAAGAACTTCAAGATGAACTCTCTAGCCTTGAAGATTATTATCCAGGCTATGATGAGTATATCGTTAATAAAGACGGTGAAATCTATCATAACACCCACGAGCTACTGGCCTATATCACGTCAAGATATGGAGCAATCGAAAGGGCTTCGGATGTGAAAAGTGCCTTAGATGAGCTGTTTAAGGCCATGTACCAAGTGAGCTATCAAACGGAAGTCGAGATTCGTTATAAGACGGAAACAAAGACCATTATCAATGAAAATGGTGAGGAAGAAACAGTTGAAGTCCAAGTTCCCTATGAGTATAAGAATCTGATAGTAAATTTAAAGACAAGGTCAATGGATAGTGTGGTTCGAGAAATATTTCAAGCTTATCCCGACAATATTACTCACTATGAAGCTCTAATAGCCAATCAAGGCAGTATGGGGGACTACTTTGGTAGCGGTACAGGTGATTTATCAGAAATAGTCTTTAATCCTGACTTTGGCAATCCTGGTATTGCCTTTGATGATGCAACGACGAAAAAGCTTTTTAATGAAGCAGAAAAACATATTGGTAAGCGTTATGTCTTTGGAGCTAATGGGCCGAATAATTTTGACTGCTCCAGTTTTGTTTGCTGGAGTTTTACCCATTCAGGTGTAAGAAATATGCCAAGGACAACGGCCTATCGTATCTTTACCGACTATTGCAATCCAGTAAGCCCAAGTGAAGCCAGAGCGGGAGATATCATTTTCTTCCATGGCACTTATAACAGTGGAACACCTATCTCCCATGTTGGGATCTATGCTGGTAATGGCATGATGATTCACGCAGGAGATCCGATTCAATACACAAGTATTAATTTAAATTACTGGCAAAGCCATTTTTACACCTTTGGCAGACCGAAATAGGAAGGAGACAAGGATGTGAGTAGACGATTAAATACAGTCAATAACAAAATCAAAAAGTTAAATGAGAAGAAAGCCCTGATTGAAGAAGAATTGGGGCTTTTATTTTTGGAAAAAGAGGAATTAGAAGACCAAGAAATTCTTGCTGTCTGCAAGAAGAATAAAATCACTTTGGAAGAATTAATGCGAAAAGTGAATGAAGAAAAAGAAAGAAAATTAAAGGAGAAAAATGCAAATGAAGACATTTCTAAAGAATAAAAAAGTGCTGGCAGGCTTTTTAGCCCTTGTTCTGTTACTCAGTGGCCTTATTAGTGCATTTGGCTTTGATCATGTCATTGCCTATGCCATAGGTAGTGAAAGTATCGGAAGTGAAACCATAAAGTCAAGTGTAGAAGGTGAAGAAAAAGGACCTGAAACGAAAGATCAAGCCACTCCAACCAAGGTTGAGGTGTTGGTAAAGTATCTTTTTGAAGATAAGACAATCTTTAAAGAAGAAAAGTTAAGTGCTGATATTGGTTCAATCATTGATGCTGGAGATTTACCTATGCTTCCAGACGATATGGAATTTATCGATGACTTCTTATTCTATGAAGTGAAGGAAAGCGACAATTTGATTGAAAGAATTGTGGCAAAAGTTGCGGAAAATGAGACACAAGTAGAAGAACAGGAAGTTGAGCCAGACGAGCAAGAAGCTCAGCCAGAAGAGCCTGAAACAGTAGACGAAGGTACGCAAACTGAAATTAGCAATGAGGATATTATTAAGCTTGAAGAAAAATCAGAGGAATTAAGTCAAGAGGTGGAACAGCTAAAGGAGGACTTAGGTAAATCAGAAAAAGTTTCAAAAGAGCAAGAAGAAAAGATTGAAGCCTTAGAAAAAGAAAAAGCAGATTTAACAAAAGAGCTAGAAGAAGCGAAGAAGCTTACGGATGAAGCAAATAAAAAAGAAGAATCCGATCAGCATAAGGCCTATCTTGAACAGGTTAAAGCTCTAGAAGAAAAGCTTGCTGATATTGATAAGACCTTGCAAGAGACCAATCAGATTATTAAAGAAAACAAATCATCTTCTAATCTAGTAAATCAAAACCAAGGCAAAGAGACTTCTCAAGTTAAGCAGATGGAACAGGCAAAGCCAACACAAGATACAAATCCAGTCCAACAAGTCACGCCTATTCAACCAACATTATCCTCAGTACAATCGCAGACTAAAGAGGCTTCTAAAAATGAAGTCCAAGACATTGAAAAGCCAAAAAGTGCTTTAGTCGATAATTCAAGTGTTGAAAACAAAGAAGAAGATAATCAAGTCAAAGATACAAAAGGCGAAATGAAATCTCCTTCCATTACTGAAATAAAAGAGAAAGAAACGGAGATTCGATATCCTAATAAGCTGACACCAAAGCAACCTATTAATAGTACGTCTTCTAGTGATATGAGTGGTGATAATCAGCCTATTAATACCAATAAAGGCGTGGCTTCTGACCCATCAAAGGCTAGAGCATCGGTTACTGAAAATGTAGATAATGCCAACAATGATTTTCCGATTCATCATGGAAGAGAGGAAGAAGCACAAGAAGTGAGTGAACATCTTCCCTACTACTCCGCAGATGCCAGACAGTTTGTGACCTTTACTACGAAAAATGGCAAGACCTTTCATCTGATTATCAATCACGATGAAGAGAGTGAAAATGTCATGCTCCTAACGGAAGTATCGGAAGATGACTTGTTAAATATGGTAGAAACCAAAAAAAAACCAGTCATAGAAGAACCTGTAAAAATTGAGGAGCCTGAACCAGTGGTCGAAGAGCCTATCAAGGAAGAAGAGCCAAGCAATGCAGGGACTTATCTTTTAGTCGGTCTTGTTATCGCAGGCGTTCTAGGTGCTGGTTATTACTTTAAGGTCGTTAAGGCAAAAGAAAATGATGAACTAGCAGGCTTTGAAGAAGACGATGAAGATTACTATTACTCAGAAGCAGAAGATGGTTATGTCGGTTCAAGTGAAGAAGATAGTGATAATGAGGAAGAAGATATCGATAGCGAAGACTTACTTTAAATTTAAAAATTAGAAAATATGTTGTAGCCAAGGCGAGAGTGTAACATCTTTCGCCTTTTACTTTTTAGAAAGGACGATATAATGAAATTAGTGATTGCAGAAAAGCCCAGTGTCGGCGTTGCCATTGCCAAAGTGATTGGAGCAAATAAAAGAAAAGACGGTTACTTTGAAGGAAATGGCTATCTGGTTTCTTGGTGTGTAGGCCATCTTGTTCGCATGGCAAATCCTGATAAATATGATGAGAAATACGCCAAGTGGAAGATGGAAGATTTACCCATTTTTCCAGAAGAGTTCCTCTATGAGTTAAATCCTAAGACCAAAAAGCAGTTTCATCTTTTAAAAAAGCTTATGGCAGAAAAACAAGTAGATACTATTATCAATGCCTGTGATGCTGGTCGTGAAGGAGAATTGATTTTTAGACTTGTTTATCAGCAAGCCAAGTGTAAGAAGCCCATTCAAAGACTTTGGATATCTTCAATGGAAGATGAAGCTATCAAAGCAGGCTTTCAAAACTTAAGAAAAGGGACAGATTATGAAAGTCTCTTTGAATCCGCACAGGCTAGATCGATGGCCGATTGGCTGGTCGGTATGAATTTAAGTAGGCTATATTCCTGCCTTTACAATCAAAACTATTCAGTAGGAAGAGTGCAAACACCAACCTTGAATATGATTGTGAAGCGAGATAGTGAGATAGAAAAATTTGTTAAAGAAAAATACTTTACCGTTGAAATTCAAGGCCTAGAGATTAGTCTATCGACTGAACGAATTGATGATTATCAGGTGGCAGAACAGCTTAGAAATCTTATTGACGAAAAGATTATCATTACAGATGTTGAAAACAAAGAAAAGATGACAAGACCAGATAAGCCCTATGACTTAACGACCTTGCAAAGAGAAGCCAATAAAGTCTTTGGTTATTCAGCAAAGAAAACCTTAGATATTACCCAAAAGCTTTATGAGAAAAAGCTGGTTACCTATCCAAGAACCGATAGCCGATTTTTAACGGAAGATATGAAGGAACAGGTCAAGCACTTGTTATTTCAGCTAGAAGATGACTATCCGCTTGATGAGACGAGCTTTGCTTCTATTTTCAATGATTCCAAGGTATCAGACCACTATGCCATCATTCCGACAATCAGTGGCCATCAGTCAGAACTCTCAAAGTTAAGCCTTGATGAAAAGAATATCTATCACTTGATTCAGGCTAAGCTCTTAATGGCTTCGAGTAAGCCTTTAAGAGAAAGCACGACAAAAATTATTTATGAGTACGATAAATTTACTTTTACAGCGAGTGGAAAAACGGTCATTGATAAAGGCTTTAAAAAGTATGACCTTAAGAAAAAGGAAGCAAAAGAAAAGATATTACCGAATCTCTTATCTGGTGATGAACTTGAGGTTCTAGATGTAGTCATTCAGGAGAAGTTTACCAAGCCTCCTCAACACTTTACAGAAGATACCTTGCTTAAAGCAATGGCGAAGGCTGGCACAGAGTCTTTGGATAAGGATATAGAAGTAGAACGCTTAGGACTAGGCACGCCTGCTACAAGGGCAAGTATTATTGAAAATTTGATTTGCAAGGGCTTTGTAGAACGAGATAAGAAGAACCTACTAGCTACCCATAAAGGCATTGCCCTAGTGGCTATTGTAGCTGAAGAGTTTAAATCGGCTGAAACTACTTCTAATTGGGAAGTGAAGCTGTCTGATATTGCCAAGGGCGAATTATCTAAGGATGAATTTTTAGACGAAATCAAAAGAACCATCAAGGAAACCATAGATTTATATGAAAAAGCAAAAGAATAATTCTTTCCGTAAAAAGGGTAATTTCAAAAAGTTGCCCTCAATTAGGAAAGTGAGACAGGAGGATATAAATGCGAGTAAATGATTTTTACAACATCATCGATGTCATCAAGCAAGATATATTAGCGAGTCCTGATGAATACTTAAAGTTACTCAAAGTCATGGGCAATAACCAACGCTATGACTTTTTAAGTCAGATGACCATCTACGATAAAAATATAGAAGCAACAGCCTGTGCCAAATTTGATTTTTGGCGCAAGAGGTTTAATAGGACTGTTAAATATGGTGAAAAAGGAATTCCCATTATTGAAGATTATGGCGGATATCGAAAGGTCGACTATATCTTTGACATCAGTCAGACGGTATCAAGAAATCGAGAAGTCAATGAGGTTAATCTTTGGCAGTTTGATAAGGAAAAGTATGGCTTTGTCTTAGATGAACTCATTGAAGATGAGGGCTATGATTCTAGTGAAAAGCTATCAGAAAACTTATATAATTTAACTAGACTAGTTGGCGAAGAAAGAATCTATGAACTAGCCAATGAGCTTAGGATTGATGATGAAGATCGAAATTCCTTTGTTGCCTTTATTAATCAATCAATAAGCTATGCCATCGCCAATAGATTTAACCTAGATTATCCAATCAATAGAGATTTAGTTGTTAACAATTATCGCCACCTTGATAGTGTATCTTTAATGGCGGTCGGACAAGTGCTATCAAGTCTTACCGAAGATACAATCGAAAAAGTGATGGCAAGAACGAGGGATTTAGAATTACAAGAAGAATTAAAAAGTGATAAAAAACTTGAAGGAGGAAGAGAACATGCTATTCGACGAGATGATTATGACCCAAGAGAGGAAGACGGAGTTTGGCCATCTAGAGACCATGGAAGAGATAGCCTTGAAGATCAGGGAGACGACCCTAGACCAGTTGGAGGAAGAGACGGACTTCATGACAATGTACACGAATCCGACCTACGCCATCATGAGACTGGACTATCTGGTGGAAACAGAGAGTCAGAGCCAGTTCGAGATGTTGATAGAATTATACGAGAAGAAGGAACTGGTGAACCACTTGATGAAGACACAGGAAGAAGCGATTCAGATGTTGAGAAGCGAGAAACCCAAGATGATGAAAGCTTGGAAGGTAGAAGACGAGAAGACCAAGGAGATGAAGACCATGATGTCGGCTTTGAAGGAGATTATCATCAAGGAAGTGGTCGAAGCTTAGGACAAGAAGAAAATATTGAGATGACGGAAGAAGCCAAGCAGGCTTCTTTTTTCTATGCCAAAGATGAGCCAAGCATTTTAATTACTGAGGAAATGCTGGAAAGAGTCCCTAGAATTTATGGGCAAGACGGTGTGCCTTTAGCTAATCAGCAAGTTCATGCCGCTTATTTTATTCCCTTTAGAAGTAACTGGACTTGGTATATGACGGAGTTTGATCTAGAGACTCGTGATGCCTATGGTCTGGTTCTAGGAATAGAGCCTGAATGGGGCTACTTCAACCTAGATGAATTAGAAGAACTACAAGCACAAAGACTTATCTTAGAAGACTTTCCAAAAACATTTAGAGAGCTTGCTGATACAGAACTTAAAAAGCAGATGAGTGAGTTTGAGCTGAATCGAGTATTTAATGGTCAACTTTCTTTTGAACAAGAGTCTTTAGAGCAGGTCTCATTATTTGAAGGCTTGGAGCTAGGAGTTGAAACAGAAGAAGATATAGAAAGGCTAGATAGCTTATTAGATATCGGCCAAACCATATATTATGACTATGATGCCTATCGAGTGGAAGACATCTATATTGAAGGCAATGAAGGTCATCTGAAACTAAAGCCTATATCTGAAAAAAACTATTACACTCCTCATCTCACTTTTTCCAGTAAAGAGGAATTGTTAAGCCAAGTCTCTTTAGATAGACCAAAATTTATTATTGGTGATGAGGTTCGATATAACGATAAGGACTACACCATTACCAATATTGACATGTCTTCTAACTTAAAAACGGTAACGATTCGTGACCATGAAGAATTTCTAGGTGGCATGATTCGAGGTTCAGAAGTTCTCATTTTCAGAAATGAAGACGACTTAGAGAGAATGTTTGAGCCTTTAGGTGAAGAGACTATTGAAATAGCAGATGAAGGAGAACATATAGATGAATTAGAGACAGTTCAAGCAGAAGATATTCCTGAAAAAAACTATGTTATCTCTGAGGAAGCAAGAGAAATTACTGCACTCACTCCATCAGAAAGACTTAATCAAAATATCTCAGCTCTACAAGTGCTATTTAATGTGGAAGCAGAAAATCGAAATGCAAGTGAAAATGAACAAGAAATTCTAGCTGGCTATTTAGGCTGGGGTGGCCTTGCGGATGTCTTTGACGAAAGCAAATCTGGTCAATGGGAAGAAGTCAGACACTTTCTAAAAGAAAATTTAAGCGAAGAAGACTATGAAAGAGCCAGGGAAAGTACCTTAACTAGCTTTTATACGCCGAAGCTTGTGGTCGATAGTATGTATGAAACCCTAGCTGATATGGGTTTTATCAAGGGAAATATCCTTGAGCCTTCCATGGGTGTCGGTAATTTTATTGGAAGCTTACCAAAGGAATTATCGGATTCTCGATTCTATGGAGTGGAATTAGACTCGATTAGTGGCCGTATCGCTCGAAAGCTCTATCCAGAAAGTGATATTCAAATTAAGGGGCTGGAAGAAACCAGTTTTTCAAACAACTTCTTTGATGTGGCCATTGGCAATGTTCCCTTTGGCGACTATAAGGTCAATGACCGAGAGTACAATCGAAACAACTTTCTTATTCACGACTACTTTTTTGCCAAGTCCATTGACAAGGTGCGTAATGGTGGTGTCATAGCCTTTATTACATCATCAGGAACGATGGATAAAAAGGACGAAAGCGTTAGAAGATATTTAGGAGCAAGGGCTGAATTTCTAGGAGCAATTAGGCTTCCTAATGATACCTTTAAGGGCGAAGCTGGTACGGAAGTTACTTCTGACATTATTTTTCTAAAGAAAAGAGATTCCATTCTCGACCGAGATGAGGACTGGATTCACCTAGCCCAAGATGAAAATGGCCTTACTTATAATAAGTACTTTGTCGACCATCCTGAGATGGTCTTAGGCGAGATGGTTGAAACGAGTGGCCGATTCGGTAATGAAATCAACTGTATTGCTGGCGAGGAAGATTTAGCTGATTTACTTGCTCAAGCGAGTAAACAAATATCGGCAAATAACCGCTATGAAGAAATAGAGCTACTAGATGATGAACTAGATACCATTCCAGCAACCGATGATGTCAAAAACTTTTCCTATACGGTGATTGATGATGACATCTATTATCGTGATAATTCAGTTCTTATTCGTAAGGAAGTATCAGATAAAAACAAGGAAAAGATTAAAGACTATCTAGCCGTCAATGAAGCCTTAAAAGAGGTTATCTACAGGCAAAAAGAAGACTTTTCAGATGTTGAAGTTAAAGAAGCACAAGCAAAGTTAAATGAAGTCTATGATAGATTTTCAGAAAAGCATGGATTTATTAATAACCTATCCAACACTAGAGCCTTAAAGGAAGATTCAAACTTTCCTCTAGTTTCATCAGTTGAAGTCCTTGACGATGAAGATCAATTCAAGGAAAAGGGCGATATCTTTACCAAAAGAACCATCACCAAGGCCAAGGTAGTTGACCATGTCGATACCTCACTGGAAGCCTTAGTCTTATCTGTTTCTGAAAAGGGATTAGTAAACTTTCCCTATATGGAAGACTTAACAGGAAAGGATAGAAAGACCTTAATTGATGAACTACAAGGTGAAATTTATCTAAACTTAGATGAAGAGCCTAATATCCAAACCTCTTTTTCTATCAATATTGAAGACGGAGACCTGCCTTTTGAATCGGCCAATCAAGGTGACTCCTTTAAATATCGTTATGTGACATCTGATGAATATTTGAGTGGGAATATCAGAGAAAAACTGGCTATTTTGGATAGTCATATTGAAAAAATTCAGTATGAACTAAGCCAAGATGAGCGAAATAGGGTGGCAATATCAGCCGACTATACGCTTTATACGGAAGATGAGAAAAAGCTCTTACAAGGCGAATTAGACCGTTTAAACTACCAAAGAGAACGCCTAGAAGAGGTCATGCCTGAAAGACTAACTGCTAGTGAAATCAATGTAAGACTTGGAGCAACATGGATTCCACCAAAGGATATTGAAAGCTTTGTATTTGAAACCTTAAAAACGCCTAGCTTTGCTAAGTGGGACATTAACGTCAAGTTTTCTCCTATGACTAGCGAATGGAATATTGAAGGTAAAAGTGCGGACAGATTTAATGATCTAGCCAATATGACCTACGGTACGTCAAGGGTCAATGCCTACAAGCTGATTGAAAACTCCTTGAATCTAAAGGACACCAAGGTCTTTGACCGAGTAACCGATGATGAAGGAAGAACCACATCGGTCTTAAATAAAACAGAGACTATGTTGGCTAGTCAAAAGCAGGAGCTAATTAAAGAGAAGTTTAAAGATTGGATTTTTGAAGAGCCGAATAGAAGACATAGACTTGAAAATATCTATAACGAGCGTTTTAACTCGGTTCGAAATCGAGAATATGATGGATCAAATTTAAGCTTTGAAGGCATGAATACGGAAATAGAATTAAGGCCTCATCAAAAGAATGCCATTGCCAGAAGCCTATATGGTGGTAACACTTTACTTGCTCATGTGGTAGGTGCTGGTAAGACTTATGAAATGGTCGCTTCTGCTATGGAATCTAAAAGATTAGGCATGTGTACCAAATCCCTCTTTGTTGTCCCAAATCATTTAACAGGTCAAATTGGTCGTGAGTTTTTGCAACTCTACCCTTCTGCCAATATCATGGTGGCTGATAAGAAAGACTTTCAGCCCAAGAATCGTAAGAGGTTTATTGGAAAGATTGCCACAGGTGAATACGATGCCGTCATTATTGGTCACTCGCAATTTGAAAAGATCCCGATGAGTAAGGAATATCAAGAAAAGCATATCAAGGACCAGATAGATGATATCGTCCATTACATTGCTGAATATAAGTATGACCGAAATCAAAACTTTACGGTCAAACAATTGCAGAAGACCAAGAAAAAACTGGAAACAAGACTAGCGAAACTCAATGATGATTTCAAAAAAGATGATGTGATTACCTTTGAGGAGCTAGGTGTGGACAAGCTCTTTATTGACGAGGCACACAACTATAAAAATCTCTTTCTTCATACCAAGATGAGAAATGTGGCTGGCATTGCCCAATCTGAAGCTTTTAAGTCATCAGACATGTATATGAAGTGTCGCTATATGGATGAAATTACGGCTAGTAAAGGTGTGGTATTTGCCACAGGTACACCTGTATCAAACTCCATGACCGAGCTTTATACCATGCAAAGGTATCTGCAATATGATGATTTGAAAAAGCATGGTTTAGAGCATTTTGACGCATGGGCTTCTACCTTTGGTGAAACACAAACAGCCATGGAATTAAGCCCTGAAGGCACAGGCTACCGAGTAAAAACTCGATTCTCTAAGTTCTACAACTTGCCAGAGCTGATGAGTATGTTTAGAGAAGTCGCTGATATCCAAACGGCGGATATGTTAAATTTGCCTACACCAGAAGCTGAGTTCCATGTGATTAAGACCATGCCAAGTGAAGAACAAAAAGAAATTCTAACAAGTCTCGCAGAAAGAGCGGATAAGGTTAGAAGCAATCAGGTCGAGCCGACAGAAGATAATATGCTTAACATTACCAATGACGGTAAGAAGCTGGCTTTAGATCAAAGGCTCATCAATCCCCTGTTACCCGATAATCCAGACAGTAAGGTCAATGCCTGTATTAAAAATGTCTTTAGTATTTGGGAAGCTTCGGAGGAAACAAAATCGACACAGCTTATCTTCTCCGATATGTCTACACCAAAGGGAGATGGCGAGTTTAATATCTATGATGACATTAGAGAAAAGCTGACAGAGATGGGCATTCCTAAAAAGGAAATTGCCTTTATCCATGAAGCCAATACTGATAAGCAAAAGGAAGAGCTCTTTGCCAAGGTAAGAAAAGGAGAAGTAAGAATTTTACTTGGATCGACTCAAAAGATGGGCTCAGGTACAAATGTACAAAACAAACTAATTGCCTTACATGACCTCGATGTCCCTTGGCGACCTGCTGACCTTGAACAAAGGGCAGGTAGAATTGTTCGTCAAGGCAATGAAAATGAAAAGGTGAATATCTTTAGGTATGTTACGGAAAATACCTTTGATAGCTACTTATGGCAGACCATTGAGAACAAGCAGAAATTTATTTCACAAATTATGACCTCTAAGACACCTGTGAGAGCCGCTGAAGACGTAGATGAAAGCAGTTTGAATTATGCTGAAATCAAGGCTTTAGCAACAGGCAATCCACTCATTAAGGAAAAAATGGATTTAGATAATCAGGTCACCAAGCTAAAAATGCTGGAAGTAAATTTCAAGTCCAATAAGTACAGCCTAGAGGATAAGGTTACTAAGACCTATCCAAAAGAGATTCAAAAGAATGAAAACTTAATTGAAAGAATGAAGAGTGATATTGGCAATGTAGAGCCAAGACCTCAAGGCGAAGAAAATTTTACTTCCATTACCATCAATGGGGAGAAAATCAAAGACAAAAAGCTAGCTGGTGAAAAGCTCTTAGAAGCAATTAAGAGTGTTAACATCAGCGAAGGGAAAGTCATTGGCGAGTATCGTAATTTTGAAATTGAAGTCGCCTATAACTTCTTTGCCAATCAATACACCTTTTCCTTAAATGGAGAAGCCAAGCATTTTGGAACGCTTGGAACGAGTGCCGATGGAAACATCACAAGGCTGGATAATGTCCTAGACAGAATGCCTGAACGATTGGCACAGCAAGAGAATAAGCTCATAACGACCAAGGAGCAACTAGCCAACGCCAAGGAAGAGCTTAAAAAGCCATTTGCTCAGGAACAGGAACTACAGGATAAAGTCCTAAGACTGGCAGAACTCAACAAGCTTCTGGAAATGGGTGAAGTAGAAGAACTAGAAAACCACTCCCCTCTTATGGAGGATTTGAAAAGAGCTATTATCGAGTTCTGTAATGAAGAGTATGACAATGACCATTCCTATGATGAGTTTGATACCCTTTACCCAGACTTAGCCCATGTAGGCATTGCCTATACAGAAACACCTGATGGGAGAAACTCAATCTCCTATGAGTTGAACCTAGAAGAAAAATCCTGGTCTTTATATTTAGACGAGGAAATCTTAGTGGCCACAGAAAAGTTTGGCGAAGAAGGAATGTCGGAAGAAGAAGTTATCAAGCAAATGATTGAAAGCGTTCATTATGCGAATTTTGATGATCTTGTCTACATGGATTCAGATGACCTAATGCAAGTCACAGGCTTGGCCATTAACGATGAGGGTAACCTCTACGATCCATTAGCCAAAGATTTAGATAATGATGGGATTCCAGACCGTTATGACCATGATTTTAGGGATAGTGATTACTTTGAGTCAACCTATGATGTAGAAGATAACTTCCATACTAGGGATACAGGCGAAAAACCGTCCATTCTAGGTCAGATTAAAGAAATGAAAGAAAGTGAAAACAGGAAAGAACCTGAAAAAGAAAACAAGGCTAATAACCGAGAACGTTAAGGGGAGCGAAAGCTCCCTAATTTATTTGGAAGGGATTAAATTATGAAATACAAGGAAATGAAAGCAAATATTGAAGCCATGGCAAATGAAAACTATGAAGACTTTATAAAAGGGCTGATAAGCTTTGAAAAAGGCATTAATGATGAGAAAGCTCTTGATAGTATCTACCAATTTTACATGGATAACGACACACAGGGACTGTTAAATGATGAGTTTGATTATGTAATTGATAATCTAAAAGAACAGGGATTTATCCAAGAAGAAGCTGGTATTCAAGAAGAAAGAGATGACTTGATTAATATTGTAGGGAATATTGCTAATGATGTTGAAAAACTAGAACTAAAAAACAATCAAGGCGAACCTTTTAAGGTAGTCAATTTTACAGTCGTTTCTAATGATGAATCTGGCGAAAAAGTGTTTCACAACTGCTCAGCCTATGAGGATAAGGCCAAGCTTCCAGAGACTTTTCAGAAAGGAGATTTTGTAAAACTCTTTGGTAAAGTAAGAAGAAGTATTGATGAGCAAGGTAAAGAGCATACAAACATCCGTATTCTCGATTCTAAGCTCTTAAAATCAAAAGAGAGGGGAAAGGGTCAAGAAGAAAAGAAAGAGTCCATCTTAGGGGCAATAAATAAGCACCAGCAAGCTGATAAACAGAAAGGTGTAGTTAAAACTAAACATAAGCATGAAAATGAAAGATAAGAATCTGGCGGTGTGGTCTTCGGACTGCACCGTCTATTTTTATGTTTAAAAAAGTTAGGTTTATTGGTACAATAGTATTAATAAACTTCACAAATGCGAAATAGGGAGATATTAAAATGAAAGTTACTTATAACGGATTATGGAAGATACTTATCGACAAGAATATGAACAAAAAAGATTTAAGCGAGAAAGTTGGCCTTGCTCCAGCTACAATTTCTAAAATGGGCAAAGGTGAGTTTGTTTCAATGGATGTCCTTTACAGAATAGGAAAAGCTTTAGATGTAGATTTTGGTGATATGGTGTCAATGAAAATAAATCAGGAGGATAAATAAATGATAGGCAATAAGCTACAAGAAAATGAAAATGTTAAACCAAATAGCCTTGAGATGAAGAAATTAAAAGAAGTCTTTCCTCAGTATTTCAATAATAAAGATGAGTTTGAGCTATATAAATTTAAAGACTTTTTAAAACAAGAAGAAGTTGATATCTCTAAGGAAGGTTATGAGTTAGAGTTTTTAGGCAAGTCCTATGCCAAATATCTAAGTTCTTTACAAACAGAAACCTATATTTCTCCTGATGTTAAGCATAATTCCAAAGAAGAAAATAAAAATAGTGAGAACCTATATATAGTTGGTGATAATATTGATGCCCTGAAACACCTTTTAAGTTCATATGCTGGAGAAATTAAATGCATTTATATCGATCCGCCCTATAACACTGGTTCTGACGGATTTGTTTATTCTGATAACTTCCAATTTAATGCAGGAGATTTGTCTCAAAAAATAGGCATAACAGAAGATGAAGGGCAAAGAATTCTTGACTTGGCAGGCAAGAGTACACACTCTGCCTGGCTTACTTTTATGTATCCAAGATTGGTATTAGCTAGAGATTTGCTGTCTGAAACAGGTGTGATATTTATATCAATTGACGATAATGAACAAGGAAATCTACGATTAATCTGTGATGAAATTTTCGGTGAAGAGAACTTTGAAGGTCATATTCATTGGAGAAGAAGAAGTAACCAACCAAACGATAGAACTAAAATGATAGGTTTGGTGGCAGAACACATACTCATATATGCAAAAAATAGTGTTAAATTAAAAGAATACGGAGTGGGCAAAATTGGTCTAACAGGTGATTTCTCAAACCCAGACAATGACCCTCGTGGTTTATGGAATAGTAAACCTTGGAAGGTAGGCTCAGACCAATCAGGAAGTAGATACATAATAACAGCTCCTGATGGAAGAGTTTTGGATGAAGAGTGGATGGGAGATGAGAAAAATTATCTTGATTTAGTTGAAGATAATAGGATTTATTTTCCAAATGAGGGAAAGGGCTGGCCAAGAAAAAAGATTTTTAAAAAGGAAAGAGAACTAGAAGGGCAATGTGCTAATAATTGGTGGAATCATACTGAATTTGGCTCTAACCAAAAAGGTTCTGCAAGGTTAAGCGACTTATTTGAAGGTAATAAAAATATTTTTTCGAAACCTAAACCAACCGAGTTGATAGAAGGAATTCTAAATGTCACTACCATAGATGATGATTTTTATATTCTGGATTTCTTTTCAGGTTCAGCAACTACTGCTGATGCGGTAATGCAATTGAATGCTGAGGATAAGGGACAGAGAAAATATATTATGGTTCAATTGCCTGAGTTAATAGAAGAAGATGAACCAGCATATAGTTTAGGCTACAGAACAATAGATGAAGTTGGCAGGGCAAGAATAGAAAAAGCAGCCATCAAGATTAATGATGAAACTAATGCAGACATTGATTATGGCTATAAACTTTATTATTTAGAGACACCAGAAGAAAAAACATTGGTTGACTTAGAAAACTTTGAACCAGAAATCAAACTGATTACGGATGATATGATTTCTGTCTTTGATAATGAGCATGCTTCAGGTAAAGAAAGCATATTAGCTACTTGGCTCAATGAAGATGGTTATGGACTGACGGCTACTTCTACTTCGTATGTTTTAGACTCATATGAAGCTGATTTAATTGAAAAATCTTTATATATCATTGATGAAGGGCTAGAGGAAGAAGATGTTATGACTTTGATTAAAAGGATTGAGAATGAAGAACTAGACACTACTAGAGTTGTCGTTTACGTCCATTCAGTCCGCTTCAATGTTCTTCAAGAGTTGAGAAAAAATCTCAAGGTCTTAAGAAATAATAAAAATGTTACATTGATTGAGAGGTTTTAATTATGACTATTGAATTATCAATTTTACCTCATCAAGAAGATTTTTTGAAAGCTGTAAGAAAAGCATTTGGAGATATACGAGTTAAAAGTGGTGAAGATATCCATCAAAATCCTTTAATTGATTTAAATGACGAAAAAATCAAAGAAAATATCAATGATTTATGGAAAGGCTACGAAGACTTACAAGCTATTCCAAAGCAGTGGCGTACAAGAGATAAGGGCGACTATCTAGGTGTTGATATCCGCATGGAAACAGGGACAGGAAAGACCTATTGCTATACAAGAATGATGTATGAACTGAATGAAATATATGGTTTTAATAAGTTTATTATCCTTGTTCCGTCAACGCCAATAAAAGAGGGTAGTAAAAGCTTTTTACAGGCAGATTATAGTAAACGCCATTTTGCCGATCTTTATCCAAATAAGAGCTTAGATTTATCTGTCTTAGAACCACAAAAGAGGACTAAGGGTAGAAAGATGTTTCCAACGGCTATTTCTGAATTTGCTAGAGGAACGAGCTTGGAGAAAAACCGTTTTTCTGTCCTTTTAATGACCTCAGGCATGCTTTTATCCAATGCCACCATGGCAAAGGATGACTATGATCAGACGATTTTAGGCAATTTCACCCAGCCTTATGAGACCTTAAGGGCGACTAAGCCCATAGTGATTATCGATGAGCCCCATCGATTTAAAAAGGAAAACAAAGCTTACAAAAGAATTTTAAAGGAGATTCAGCCCCAGTGTATTATTCGCCTTGGTGCTACCTTCCCTGAAAAAAAAGGAAGTAAGGACAAAGACTATAACAACCTGATATTTAATTTAGGTTCAAGCCAAGCCTTTAATCAAAACTTAGTCAAGGGTGTAGAGACCTTTATGATTGATGCAGAAAAGGAAAATGAGACCAAGTTAAAACTCATGGACTTTAAAAGAAGTCCTAAGATTTGTAGTTTTAGAGATGAGAAGACTAAGAAATCTCAAGAGATGGTAAAAGGAGACAATCTTTCTATTTTTGGTGAGGAGTTTTCTGGGATAACCATTGAAGAAATTGGGCCTACAGCTGATGATGCGATTAAGAGTGGTGTGACTTTATCAAATGGACAGATTTTAGCAAAAAGCGATATTGTATATGGAGGAATTTATAGTGATACCTACCAAGAACTCATGCTTAGACAGTCCATTATTAATCATCTTGAAACCGAAAAAGAAAACTTCTTAAGGGGCAATAAAATAAAGACCTTAAGCCTGTATTTTATTGATTCAGTTAGGTCATATCGTGATGAAGAAGGTGGAGCAGGTCATTTAAGAGTTAAATTTGAAGCTATGTTAGCAGAAGCTTTAAGAAAAGAAGTTAAAGCTCTTAAGGATACTAAAGACCAGAGATTAGAAGAATATAAATCATATTTAGAAGCGTCTTTGGAAGACATCTCACAAACCAATGGTGGTTATTTCTCTGAGGATAATTCAACTTCAGAAGAAGATATTCAAAACGAAGTTGATAAAATACTGAGAGATAAAGAATTCTTATTAAGCTTCCATGATGAAAAAGGCAATTGGAATACCATGCGTTTTATTTTCTCTAAGTGGACGCTTAAAGAAGGATGGGATAATCCCAATGTCTTTCAAATTGTAAAATTAAGGTCTTCAGGTTCAGAGATTAGCAAACTTCAAGAGGTTGGAAGAGGACTAAGGCTCCCTGTGGATGAAAAAGGAAGACGAATTGCCGATGAGCAGTTTTATTTAAGATATTTAATTGACTACTCTGAAAAAGGATTTGCTAGTAAGATACTTGGAGAAATCCAAGCGGATACACCAGGTCAAAGCATGAATATCAAAAGCTATCTTTTGGAAGTAGCAAAGAATAGGGGTAAGACTAAAGATGAAATATTTGGTGAAATGCTTGCGAAACAATATATTGACTTTGAAGGCAATATTAAGCCTGAAAGGATAGAAGACTTATATGCTGATTATCCTGAAACAGTCGCTGGACTTAAGCCGAATAAAGTAATTGACGGAAATAAAAAGAAAAACTACGTTAAGGTTCGAAAAGACAAGTTTGCTGATATTAGTAAACTTTGGAAAAAGATTAATCAGAAATACTATTTGAAATTTGAAGATATTCCTGAAGAAGAATTAAGCGAAGCCCTCTATGAAGTGTTAAAAGAAGATATTTATAGAGATACCACTATCGATGTGAAAACAAGAAGAACCGAGTCGGTTGATGGTGAAATTGTGCTTCGTGACCGTGTGGCTAACTATTATTTTGTTGAGGATAATGTAGCTTATGGTGATTTTCTTAAAGAATTAAACAAGCAGACTGGGCTTCCTATCAAAACGATTCATGTAACACTCTGTAAATTTGACAAGGAGAATGGGGAAATTGATAGACGCCTATTTACCACGACAGGTATATCTCTAGTGGTTCGAGAATTTAACAAGTGGTTAGATGCAAAGCTACTGAAGAAATTTTCTTATAAACCCCTAGACATCGATTCTAAAGAAACAAGCTTAACTGATTACAAGGGAGAAGTGGTTGAACAGGTTTCTCAAGGCGTACTAGGCATTCATAGGGACGACTCAGCCGATGTTCCAGAACGCTTTATTTACGATAGTGTCATATATGACAGCCCAAAAGAGCATCAGACAATCATTAAAAGTGATATTGATGAAGTAATCGTCTTTGGAAAGATACCTCGTCGCTCAATACAAATACCATTATTTACAGGAGGAACAACAAGTCCAGACTTTATGTATGTGATAAATGCTGAAGATGGAAAGACGGAGCTGAACTTTATCGTAGAGACAAAAGATATGACAGATGATAAAGACTTGAGATTAGGAGAAAATTATAGAATAAAATCAGCCGAAAAATTCTTTGAGACTTTGAAGGAAGAAGGCTTAAATGTTGTATTTAAGGAACAACTCAAGAGTGATGATATTGTGGCGATGATTAAGGGAATTTCTAAAGTTAAATAAATATACAAGTTTGGATAATTAAACCAGAAAGGAGAAATTATGTGGAAAGATAGCGAATCACACATTGACTATATAGATTTTGAATACATTGCTGATTTAGTGAATGACATTATACAAAACGATGATTTATTACCTGCAAGTATTGGAGTATATGGTGATTGGGGCAGTGGAAAATCAAGCATTATGTCTATAAGTCAAAAAAGGCTGAAAGATAAAGATGATAAATCATTAATTGTCAATTTCAATGCATGGCTATTTGAAGGCTATGATGATATTAAAACAACAATCATTAACTATTTGTTAGACGCAATAGAAGAAAAGAAAACTTTGTCAGGGAAAGCTAAAGAAACTGTAAATGGTTTAAGGAAAAGCTTGTTAAATATGAACTTGCTACCAATTATCTCAAAAGGTTTTTTTAGTGCATTAGGCACCTATAGTAGCAATCCCTCTTTAACTAATCATCAATTAATTCTAGGACAGTCTGAAAATATAAAGGAGTTTATTAATACTGTTAAAGATAATTACCTAGAGGCAACATCAGATGAAAAAATCAGAAATGAAATTTCTAAATTTCGAGAGGACTTTGGAAAACTAATAGAAGCAACAAATATTTCACGGGTAGCTATCTATATAGATGAGATTGACAGATGTTCCACAGAAACGATATTAGAAATTTTTGAGGCTATGAGACTATTTATGTTTTCTGGAAAGGTAGCTTTTATTTATGGTGCAGATGAAAGACAAATTGCCTATGCCATAAAACAAAAATACTCGGAGGATATTTCTGATGGTGGTTCAATAATAGACATTGGTAAAGAATATTTAGAAAAAATAATCCAATACCCAGTACGCATTCCTAGAATGAATGTTGTTGAAACTGAGCTTTATTTAACACTCTTATTAAGTGAAAAAACAATCGGACAAGATGACTTTGAATCATTGAAAAGCGATTTAATAAATCAATATAGAACAAATCTAGCTAATATTTCTTTACCAGAAAAAGGCAAAAACAATGAAGTAATTGTCATGAATTTCACACTAGCGAAAAGGATAGCAGAGCTTCTAAATACTGGATTAAATGGTAATCCAAGACAGTTCAAGAGATTTTTAAATGAGTTTGAACTTAGAAAGAGAACGGCTGAATTAAAAAAAATCAATATTGATGATCAAATTTTAGTGAAAATTATGGTGCTTCAATATGTTGAACCATCAATATTTACAGATTTTATTAAATTACAACAAGAAAACACTTTGAATGATGTGTTGAGAGCTTACAAAGAGGTGGATGAAGAAAACGAAGTAGACGATATTCCTCAGACCGAACCGATTGAAAAAACTCATGTTAAAGAGAAAAAATGGAAAAATGATTGGTTTGAGCAATGGGTAAAAACTGAACCTGATATTTGGGATCAAGATCTTAAACCTTATTTCTACCTATCACGTAATAAAGGGTTAGAGTCAATTATATTTGGAAAGGTATTCTCCAATGAAGCAGTACAAATTATTAAGGCGTACTTGTCAGGCAGTGATCTAGTCATATTAAACGCTAAGGAGCGTATCAAGCATATTTCTTCTGTTGAACTTAACCTAGTAGTTGAACGACTTTCTGAAGAGTTCATTAAACAGCCAGAAAACAAGAGGTTAAATGTGTTTAAGGGTTTAATTGATTTAAGTGTTGAAAGAAATGAGTGTGCAGAATTTGTAGTTCAAAAAATATCAAGTTTCCCATCAAAATTTATAACTCTTCCAATGAAAAAATACGCTGATAATTTAATCCTATTAGCAATACCAGCTAGTGAAGATATGAGTAAGTTGATACAAAACTGGAAGAATAAATAAAAAAGGAGGAGCGAATTGGGTACTTCAAGTTCTTTTAAAGGTAAAAAGGGAGACGCATTGTTGCCTAATGATTTTTCATCAGAAGATAATGAAAAGCATTTTGAAGATAATAATAGCGAAAATAACGATAATATAGAAAATACAAATAGACCAAATTGGACAGCCGCTAAAACATCTATGACTAAATACTTATCTTCTGGTGGAAATATTGGAAGTCCTAAAAAAGTTGTTAGTAATTATGTTGGAGCCACGGGTGGGGCAAGAGCTTTTTCATCAAGGCAAGGAATAAGTTCTGCAGGAAGTAATTTCTCACACTTGTTGAACAGTATTACAAGACGAGGGTTTACCACTACAATTGCTTCATTGGGAGATCAATTTAAGAATAAATCTACTGCAGAATCTGTATCACTTTTGGCAAATTATGTGGTAGAAAATTCTATATCAAAAGATGACACAGCTATAAGGAGTGCTACCGTAAATACCCTAGAAGAGATGAGTTCATTGTTAGGCGATAACAATTCTTTAACTGAAATTGAAGCAAAATACTTACTTCAATTTTTTACAAGGGAACTAATTTGGCAAATTATGTTAGTTGATTATGGAATTTCATTTGAGAAAAAGGGAAGTAATGTTGAAGAAGTTATCATATTAGAGAAAGGAATTAAAGATTATATCCAGTCTTGTGTAGAGGTAGGATTTAATTCATATAAAGCTGATTATTATACAGTAGATTCATTTAATAAGATTTTAACTTCTTGCTTAGAGATTATGGAGGATTAAAATGAAAGTATATTGTACAAATGAATCAATTGAAAATGTTCCTGAAGGATATGACGAAAAATTAGATATAACAAATAAAAAAGATATTGGTTTTTCGTTTTGGGAAAATCACATAAAACTAGAAACAGAATTTTCAAAGTTAGCCATTGATTTACTATATCTATCTGTTTTTGTATTTGTATGTGACCGAATAGTAAAAAGGGATGTTCAGAGTGATAGTTGGACTAGGACTATTGATTTAAATATTCCTGTATCTAATATTGATTTTTGGAACTCTCAAAAAACATTATTAACCGATATGCTAAATTTTTTAAGTGGAGACAATTGGAACTTTGTATTCAGAGTTAAGACGGTATTTCAAGATGAAGAATACTATAAATCTAAAAAATATAAGGATCTAGATAAAAAGACCTACGAGAAAATATGTATGTTCTCAGGCGGCTTAGATTCTTTCATAGGTGCAATAGATTTGCTTGAAGAATCAACCTCTCCAATATTGCTAGTGAGTCATTATGGTGGAGGAAAAGGCACTAAAAGTTATCAAGACAATATTTTTCAAGCTGTTAAGAACCATTATAAGTTGGATGAAAAGGATCATATTCAGTCTTATGTTGTTGCAAGAAATGGAGTAGAAGATACTACACGAACAAGGTCTTTCATGTTCTTCTCTCATGCTATAGCCTATGCTTCAGCCTTTGGAAGAAAAACACAGCTATACATTCCAGAAAATGGATATATCTCATTAAATGTGCCCTTATCAGGTGCGAGATTTGGGAGTAGTAGTACAAGAACAACACATCCATACTATATGAGCAAACTACAAAATCTTATAATCAATATGAATTTAGACATAGAAATCGTCAACCCTTATCAGTTTAAAACAAAAGGTGAAATGATGAAGGAGTGTAAAAACAGTAGTTTCCTAAAAGAACAGTATGTTAATACTATGTCTTGTTCACATCCAGATAACGGTAGATTTAAAAAAGAAAAGATATCAAAACATTGTGGCGATTGTATACCTTGCATAGTTCGAAAAGCAGCTATAATATCTGCTTATGGGAAAGATGAAACAGAGTATAGACACAAAAAATTAGACAAATCTGAAGCTGGAATTTTAAACAAAAATGCTTTTTTGCAAATGCTTGAGAAACATAATCCCAACAGTGCAATCTTCGATATACAGAAATCTGGTCCGTTAATAGATAACTTGTTTGAGTTTGCTGATGTTTATAATAGAAGCATAAAAGAATTAAATGAAATATTTAAAGAGGTTGATGTAAATGAAATTGATTGATTTCCATTGTCATCCAGATCTTTACAACAACAATTTTAAAATGTTGGATGGTGATAATCAGATGGTATTCATGACAAATTTACCAGTTTTGTTTGAAAGGTATTATCAAAAACTCAAAGATTCTGAAAATACTTTTTTGGCTCTAGGTTATCACCCAGAATTAATTGAAGAATACCCTAACTACCTTGATGATTTTAAAAGTAATTTGCATAAAACTAAATTCATTGGAGAGGTAGGGTTAGATAATTCTGAAAGCAACGAATTTTCTTTTGAAAAACAACTAAAAATATTTAGAAAAATAATGGAGGAGTGTAATAAAACTAGTAGGAAGATTATATCAATTCATTCAAGAAAAGCTGAAAGTTATATATTTAAAGAATTAATTACCAACGATAATATATATATTTTACACTGGTACACTGGAACTCTTAAAAGATTATTAGATGCTATGGAAAAAAATGAAAATATCTATATATCTGTAAATTTAGATATGGTATCAACAAAGAAAGGGGTTGATTTAATTAATAATGTTCCTTTAGATAAAATTGTTTTAGAAACAGATGCTCCATTTACAAAATCGAGTAAAAAAGGATATGATTATAAAATCCTAGAAGATACTAGTATTCAAATAGCAAAAATAAAAAAATGCAATCTAGTTGATGTATTTATTCAAATTCAAGCTAATTCAAAAAAGATTATCAAGAAATAGGAAGTAGAGCCTATCTCTCCACTTCCTTATCCATATAATTCTCGTAGTTCTTCTTATACTGAATTAACTCAGCAAATGAATCATTAGACTTAGAATACTCTTGCATAAGGGTATTCTTTTTTTCTTGCAAGTCATCAAGCTGGGCAAGGATTTCCTTAGATTTTGGCACAGATTCATAGGTTTCCATAATAGCTTTTGATGCCACAGTATAGAGCTTTAATTCAGCAGAATATTCTCTTGAAAATTTTTCATCACCAGGATTAGCCTTATGATATTTGTAATGGTCTCGGTATTTTCTTATGGTCTCAACCTGCTCCATTGTTTCAGAGAGCCAATCCATATTTGACTCAATAACCTTAATTTTATCGAGGATTTCCTGTCTCTCATCGGCACTTTTTTGAATATAGGATTCAAGTTCCTGTTTTGAATTTATGCCAAGTTCACGGAGTGCAATGACAGAATCAGCCATAGTTTTGAGGTTGTGTTTCTTAGCCCAAAACTCATATCCTTTGCTAGATTTTATCTTCTCGTTATTTTTAATATCGATAACTTTACCAACTCTTTGTTTAACTCTTGAATGGTCAAATTGAAGATTTTCATCCAGTCTTTCCTTAAGTCTATCTTCCGTATAATCCTCACCAATAGTCTTAGCTCGAGTAAATCTCTGCTTGTCCTTATACCTAAAGGCAATGTACTTTCCATGCTTAATTTCATAGCCAAGCTTTTCCATTCTTTTAAGAAAATCATCCCAATCTTTGGCTTGTTTTAGAGTGCGGTCAATGTCAAATTGAAGCCTTGACTTCCAAGATATTCCTCGCTTAGCTTGTTGATATTCAAACCAAGACTTTCCTCTAGTCTTATACTTTCTCTTATAGCTTTCATAGTAAGGATCAATCACTGATAGCTTATATTCTCGGCATAACTCATCACTTCGATTTCTAATTTGATGATAACTTCTTTTATTAGATTGATAGCACTTACCTGTCACCATATTGACGTTATTAAAGATGATATGGTTATGGATATGGCCACGATCAACATGAGTAGCAATGACATATTCATACTCGTTTTTAAGGTGTTTCTCGCAAAGCTCTTGGCCAATTTGATGAGCAGTTTCTGCGTTAGTTTCACCAGGAAAAAAGGATTGAATCAGGTGTCTTGCTAAAACCTCCCCTCTGGTTTGAAAGTCTTCTCTTGTCCTTAAAAATGAAGTATGAGCTGTAGCTGGATTGCATTTATAAGATGAGACCAATATTTTTCCCTCTGTTTTGTCATCCTTTGTAATGTAATCTATAGCTAAATTCGCTGTTGATTTTATTGGATGAATTTTTGTAATTGCCATTATTAATCATCTCCATCTGTTGTTCTATTTAAAAGTAGTGAATGAATTTGCCAAACTTCTTTTGAAATTCTATCAACTTCTTTTTTGATGGTTTCTATATCAGTTTTATAAACAACTCCAGTTTGATTTACATGTTTAGCAACCTGATTAATATTATTTGTTGCATTAGAAATTAGCCATTGAAGATCTCTAAATGGTTCTAAATCCACTACATATATTTCTTTTTCTAGGACTGTTTTTCTAATAAAATGAGCCATGGTTTTACTACTAGACATTTTCATTTTCTTCTTAAAAAGTTTCAGTTCTTCATCGTTAAGATATATTTTTAATTGATTTTTTCGACTTCTATTTTCCATAATTTATCCTCCTAATTTTATGATTTTCGGGGGTCTTAGGGTTCTCCCTAACAAGTTAAAATTGATAAAAAAAGAAGCAGTCCGTTTGGGGTCTGCTTCATCAATTTTTCGTCAATGAGTACTCATTGACTGTGCTTGCTACTAAAATATAAACAAGTAGAAAGCGTTAAGCTATATTCTGTTTTCTTAATACTACGGTATCACATTTTATTAAATTAGACAGTGTCAGATTTATTTATGATAAAAGTACCAAAAGATAAAAACTATCCCAGAAAGTATAAGCAAGGCTAGAGAGATATATTGCTTTCTCTTATACGCTAAATGCATATCCATAATCCAAGAAGCGATATACATTCCTGCGGATATAAAAACTAAAGCTATTGCAGGAGTTAGTATTATTGAGAATAAAATATTTGGATATCTTAAATCAAATATCAGTACTAAGGCCATGAGTAATAACCCGATACCTCCCAATATGCCTGATATTTTTCTTATCTTTTTGATTCTTAAATCTAACTTGTCATTGTTGTCTTCTTTCATTTACCTACCTCGTGATTTTAACAATCTTTAATTTAAATTCTTGTATTCCGTCTTTATAAAATACCTGGTAATACTTTCTGTTAAATAATCATACATATCTAAAATCTGATTATATTTTCTTTCTTCTAAATTTCCGTCAAGCCTTTCGTCTTGTAAGTTTTCAAGCTGATCTGAAATTTCAAGATATGATTCTACGTAAACATCAATATTTTTTCGCCTAATTCTTTCTTCATGCATTCTAAGTCAATCATGATTCTTCCTTTCATATTTATTTTTTGATGCGTTGGGGATTGAGCTGTCATTATTATCGTATCAAAAATTAACTTTTAAAAACTTCCTATTTTGTTTCAAAAAATTCATATTTCAGAAAAATAATCAGGCTTATCTTTTACCTAATAAATTTCATGATTCGATGTATCCGTACCATCAATATCTGCAAAGAACTTGCTATTACAAGTTACGTCAAGGCGATTAATCGGATAGCCCATACGATACATCTCGTTGAGCTTGAAGAACATCAAATTAATATTTACATTGAAAATACTAGCCAGTTCTTCATAACACCTACCTTCTCTGATATACTCCATTAATTCATCGTCATCGATAAGTAAGTGAGAAGCAAATAGGTTGGCTTCCAGCTCTGTTGACGTAGTGATATTAAAAAGTTCGTATTCAATGATGTCTTCTTTTTTAGCAAGTTCTTGATGATAAATATCATGTCCAAGTTCATGAGCTAAGACCATATTTAGAATTCTTTCGTCAATAAAAGGATTGTAGAAGACGAATTTATTTCTCTTGAAAACTTTATACATGCCAAGTAGTTTTGTACTTTCCTTAAATGGAATTAGCTTAACATTACGCTCTTCTAAAATGGTACGAGGGTCTCTAGTGCCATGATGAGCGATTAATTTTTGAACGTCTTTATAAATCATTTTTCTTTGCTGATTCATCACTGACCCTCCTTACATTTTTTAATCTTCCTCAATCCTATATTTCTTTGGCGTATACTTTTTATTTTCTAATTTAGCCATATAAAAGGCTTCTTGCATGGCATTGAGAATAGTCGCTTTATCTTCTTCTGGCAACTCACCACCAGCCATTAAACCAATCATACCATTTACCAATTCTTCGGCGTCTTTTGCTCCCTTGTAGCCAAATTCTTTTCTGGCATGTAGCAAGAAATTCGTCTCTTGTGAGAAGAAATAATCCTCCTCGACATCCAAAGCCTTACAAAGTTTTTCATAATATTTTTCGGTTCGAGGAAGGGTTTCTCCTAGTTCATAGCGTGAAATAGTTTTAAGTGAGATACCAGATTTATGTGCTAGTTCTTCTTGGGTTAAGTTTTTTTCGTTTCTTAAATCTTTTAGTCTTTGGGCGAAGTCCATTGTTTTTCCTCCTTCTAGTCACTGAGAGTCTTAAAAAGTGAATTTGCTATTGACATAAGTCTTTTGATGACTTAAGATAATATCAAGCAAGACTTTCAATGACTTTATTATACCTTTAAAAGACTTAATAAGTCAATCATTTTTAGAAAGATATTGTTAAAAATGGGAGGTAATCATGAATCCAAATACGACTACCAATGATTATGAGCCAATTGTTTTTGATGAACTGATTGGCATAACAGGACTTATGTTATCTGAAGATGTTTTTTGTTCTATCGCCAGTGAGAAAGTTGGTGTGCTTCCTCACGACATCGCCGACAAAAGCATCTTGTTTATAGACAGAAAAGCAAACTACAAGAAGGATGACTATATTGTCATCAAGGACAGCAGAGTCAGAAAAAATGGCTATAGAATTACAAAAGCTCTTTCCGATAAGGATAAAGATTTTGTTGGTCGCTTAATGGCGTCTATCAAAATTTATTGAGGGTGAAACAATGAGGTGGAAAATTGAAAAAGGAAATAAAAGAAAAAGAAAAGAAGGGTTCATATGAATCCTATAAAGACAATGCAAAACTTCTATTACAACTTTATAGAAAAGTCAGCTTTCATGTGGAAGATCGAATCCAGATAAAGGATGAAGAAGTTTTTGCAAGTCGAAGACAGCATTTAGAAGATTTAGTGATTAGTTTTTTAGAAGTAGATAATACCGTCAATGTAAGAAGACTGGAAGAAAGTTTGATTGACATTAATGTCAGTATGTCCCTACTGGAGTTGATGGACTTAGCCTTAGAAAGATTAAGTCGCTATCCCAATGATGGCGAGTTATTCTCTGAACTCTTATGGCACAGGTATTTTAAAGAAGAAGCGAGAACTTGTGAAGAGCTTCTATATGTTCATAACATGAGCAGGTCAACTTATTTTAGGTATCTCAATAAGGCAACCGAAGCTTTTGGCAATATGCTTTTTGGCTATACCTTGCCAGAGGTGATTGAAGTTTTGCAGGTCATACAAGACCTGCCCATGGTTGCCGAGATGAACGAGCCATATGAGACCTAGTTGAGACTAGATTGGGGCTAAGATGGCACTCATTTGAGACCAACTTGCTACTGTAATGGGACTTCATCTAATTTAATCTAATATCATAAGGCAAATCTAGCCTTAAATATAAACGGGATTGCCACGAATTCTATCGTGGCTTTTTTATGCCCAAAATTAGGTGAAGACAAATGAATAAAGCAAGAGCACCGCCAGTCCTCTTTGAATTTCAAAAACAAAAAGAAATTTAAGGAGGATTTTTAAATGGCAAAGAAAGAATATTTTATTTTAGTAAATGGCGACAAGGTAATAGTAAGTAAAGAAGTGTACCAGGCATATTGGAAACATACGAATAGAGAAAAATATTTGGAGCGACTGGATAGACAAAACAGGTTGCTCCTTTTTTCTTTCCTAGATCAGGAAGGAAACTTCGAAGAGAGTCTGGAAGATAAGAGCGTTGATGTAGAAAGGTTAGTTGAGACAAAGGAAGCGATTGAAGAACTTCATCTGGCACTTTCTAAACTCAATGATGAAGAAAGAGAAATCATTCAAAGACTTTATTTTGATGAAAGAACTTTAGCGGAAATTGCTGATGAAAAGAATGTCAGTTATCAGGCTATCCAAAGTAGAAGAAACCACATTCTGAAAAAATTAAAAACATTTTTAGAAGAAATTATTTAAAACTGCCTTGTGTTAGGGGTCAATTTTTCACTCATATAAGTGAGGGGGATTTTGACCCTTGTTTTATTCCAAAACAAGCAATTAATAAAAGACCTCTCATGTTTGACATAAACATTGATCTTTGACAACTGAATAGACCAAGACGAGACGTTATCCACTTAAGGAGCATAAGCTTCTTTACGCCAAGACCTTCCTGCTGAAAAGTCGGTTTAAATGAATACTAGAAGATTCTAAGGATAGAAGGAAGTGAGCGATAAGTAAATGAAGTTTAATTAAGGCTTGGAAACCTTAAGCGATGAATTAAGTGGTGATAATGATACTTCTACAGTTGACGCTGGCCCATCTAGAACAGGGGCAGAGGTGAGATGCCTATGTAGCAATTCCATTGCACTCGTTTATGTCATAAAACTACATTTTAAATTTAAGAGAGGTAAAAACTATGAATGAAAATTACATAGATAAAAATAAAAACACAAAAAATAAGGACTATAAAAAGCAAATAGAAACACGAGAGAAGCCTTATACGATGGAGGTTAACGAAGAGTCAAGAGTTGACCTATTAGAAATGCTTGAACTCTTTTTATGCCCGAATATTAGAATTTAAAGCTGACTTTTCTAAGGGGATAAGGTAAAATAAAAGCAGTAGAGATTCACTCGTTACTATTTGCCGAAATAATAACGAGGAGGAATCTCAATGACTACAGCATGTATGTATCTTCGTCTATCAAGAGAAGACGGAGACAGCATGGAAAGTAATTCAATTTCCAATCAAAGACAAATTATTCAAACTTACGCCAAGGTGAACGACATCACTATCGCCTACGAATATGTAGATGATGGTTACAGTGGTTCTAATTTTGAGCGTCCAGAATTCAAGAAAATGATTCAAGACCTAGAGGAAGGCAAGTTTTCTACGATTATCGTAAAAGACCTTTCTCGTTTTGGTCGTGACTATATTGAATCTGGAAAATATCTTCAAAAAGTATTTCCTGAAAAAGGTGTCCGTTTCATTTCTGTAAATGATAGTTATGATAGTGACAATGCAGATATGAGTGATACCCATTTAATTTTACCTATTAGAAATTTCATCAACGACAGCTACTGTCGAGACATTTCCATGAAAGTAAAATCTGCGAAAGATGTTAAGCGAAAGAACGGTGAATTCATCGGGGCTTTCGCTCCTTTTGGTTACAAAAAAAGCCTTGAGAACAAACATCAGTTGGTTGTAGATGAAAAAGTATCTCATACGATTAAACGTATCTTTCAGATGAAATTGGAAGGCTATTCATCAAAGGCAACTGCTGATTTTCTAAATTCAATTGGGGCAACTACTCCAGCAGGACATAAGGAAAATCAAGGCAAGAAACATGCCACAGGCTTTGTCATAAAAGAAGCTAAATGGGATGCCAAGATGATTAACCGTATTATTGAAAACAAGGTCTATATTGGTGTCTTAGAGCAAGGAAAGACTGCCAAGCTTAACTATAAGTCAAAAAAAGAAATTGAGGTTCATGAAGATGACTGGATTGTCATCGATGAAGCCCATGAAGCTATTGTTAGCAAGTCAACCTTTGCACTGGCTAATAAAATGCTTCTAAGAGACCTTAAGACTTCTAAGGAAAAGCCCAGCCTATTTGCAGGTATGCTTTACTGTGCCGACTGTGGCAGTGCCTTGGTCAGAAGAAAAGTGAAGACCAAAACGAGTGTTAACATCTATTACATCTGTTCCAATTATAATAGAAATGGTGAATGTAGTAGGCACTCCATTAAAGAAGAGGATATAAAAGATCAGGTTAAAGATTCTTTAAATCTCTACCTTGAAAGATATCGCTTGGTTTTAGAAAAGATTTCCAAATTGGATTTAAAGGATATCACGATTAATGCGGACTTTGGCTCTTTAGAAAAAGAAAGAGAAAAGTATGAGCGTTTAAGACAGTCTCTTTATATGGACTTAGAAGATGACCTGATTACTACAGAAGAGTTTGACCGATATCGTAAGAATTACCTAGTAAAAATCAAGCAAGTCGATGAACAAATCTCAACAAAAAAGGAGCTTGTTAGAAACCTAGAAAAGAGGCTGAAAGACAAAGACGGCTTTATCTCCAATATCATTCCATCAGAAAGCATTGAAGAGATCAGTCGATCTATGCTCATTACTTTTATTGACAAAATTGAAGTATTGGAAGATGGAAGGATTATCTTTAATTACAACAATATCGAAACCGTTAATCTCCTTGAAAAGATTGCTGAAAAAGAAAAAGTTCAGGCTGTTAAAAAGTCTGCTAAGACCATTTCCATGCACCAGGCATTTGCTAGATTAGAACCAGCTCCAAGCTATGTAGCTGTAGGAGGTGGTAGATAATGGCGAGAACGTCCAGACGATTTGAGAAAAAGAAAGAAGACACAAAATCAAAGGTTTTATATCGAGCAGGGATTTATACCAGACTTTCTAATGAAAGAACCGAAAGCTGGCGAGATAAGTCTTCTTCCATTGAAACACAAGCACTAACCTGTAAAGAATACGCCCTAAAAGAAAATATTCAAGTGGTGGATGTCTATACCGACTATGAATATTCAGGGACAAACTTTAACCGACCAGAATTCCAAAATATGATGCAAGCCATAAGGGAGCGAAGAATTAACTGTATTATCATTAAAGACCTATCAAGGCTTGGTCGTGAGTATTTGGAAATGGGGAGACTCATTGATAAGGTATTTCCCTTCTTAGGCGTTCGCTTTATCTCGGTTAATGACAAGCTAGATACGCTTAAAGAAATGGATTCAAAGAAGTCTTTTGAAGTAACCATCAAGAATATTATTAATGATATGTACGCCAAAGACATTTCGGTCAAGATTAAAACTTCTAAGATGAATCGAGCAAAGAATGGTTATTTTATAGGCTCAAATCCCCCTTATGGCTATCAGGTCATCAAGGAAGAAAAAGGCCAAAGACTAGAAGTAGACGAAAAGGTTCGTTTTATTGTAGAAAAAATGTTTGAACTTACTCTCGAAGGTAAGAGTCAATTAGAAGTAACCAAGTATTTAAATGAAGTAGGTTATGCAACACCGACTGTCTATTACAAAACGGGAAGAATTTACCGAGAAGAGGGCGACCCTGAATGGCATGTTGGCTCAATAGGAAAGATATTAATTAATCAAGCCTATGCTGGCGATATGGTTCAAGGGATTAAGTCCCAATACTTAGCTGAGGGCAAGGAACAAAAACTGGCTGATAAAAAAGACCATATTGTTGTCTTAGATACCCATGAAGCCATTATTCCTAGAGAGACCTTTATGCAGATTCAAGAGGAACGAAAGCAGAGAAAAGCAGACTCAGTTTTTTCTGCTAAGCCTCATAACTTTAAGAGAGAACCTGAAAACAGGTTTCAAGATTTAATCTTCTCCTATGAGACAGATGAGAAACTCTACCGAAGAACTCGAATTGTCTTTGAAAAGAAAAAGAAAGTGTTGAAATATCTCTATCAAATCGAACGTTTTGATGGAAGTTCTGAGGAAAAAGACACCTTATTTATTATGGAAGCTGATTTAGATAAAAGGATTGCTTCTGATCTAAGTAAGGCAGTCGGAGGAATGACCAATAAAACTCGCTTTAGCAAGCGAATTCGAGATAGGTATGCCTTAGCCTTAAATGAAATAGAAGATAAGCAAAGTCAATATGATGAAATGATTCTAAAGGAAGAATATGCCCTTCAAAAAAGCTATGAAAATTATAGCTTAGGAAAAATTGATAAAGACACCTATCTTTTGGAACGAGATATCGCTCTAGGACGTATTTCTACTCTTGAACGAGAAAAGTCTGCACAGGAAGAAAACATCCTTGAGCTAAAACAAGATAGGAAAAAGGCTCTTAAGTGGATTAAGGATATCTTCTTGGCTAATGAGTTAGATAAACTTCCAACCGAACTAGTCCAAAGTTTAGTTGAGAAAGTCATTGTCTACGCTAGCCATGATTTTGATGTGGTCTATAAATTTAATATGGAAAGCCTAAAGGAGGATACCAGTGAGTAAGATTGCACTTTATATCAGGCTTTCTGTAGAAGACCAAATCAAGAACAAAGAAAGCGAAAGTATCATAAGTCAAAGGATGTATCTAAATGACTACCTAGATCAATATGCTGAATTTAAGCATTTAGAAAGAGTGGAATACGTAGATGATGGCTATTCAGGAACTAATGAGAATAGACCCTCCTACCAAAGACTTCTGGAAGATGTTAAATCAGGTCAAATTACCAATATCGTGGTCAAAGATATGTCTAGATTTTTAAGAGACTATATTATCCTAGGCGATTATCTGGAAAATATCTTTCCTTTTCTTGGTATAAGGTTTATTGCCATTAATGACGGCTATGACAGCACGAAAGAAGCAGGCAATGGCGTCGACCTTGACGTTCAATTTAAGAACTTAATGTATGATTTCTATGCCAAAGACGCTTCTGCGAAGGTTAAGGCAGTTAAGAAAACCTTAAATGAACAAGGGAAAATTCAATCTTGGAATCCACCCTATGGTTATATGAAAGACCCAGAAGACAAGTATAAGATTATTCCAGATGAAAAAACGTCCTGGGTAATTGAAAAGATTTATGACTTGTACCTTGAAGGGTTTTCCATGAGAAAGATTAATGACTATCTCAATGAACATCAAATCATTACGCCAGCTGAAAGAAAACTAGAGATAACGAAGATGGACTACTCTAAAAGGCATGAGACCATTAAAGATAATCCGTCTTGGAATTTTTCTTCAGTAATTGACATATTAAACGATGAAATCTATATAGGAACTTATGTCTACAGCAGAGTTGACAAGTCCTTAGTCAATGGCACAAAGAAAAATGGTAAAGCTATCCCTAAAGAGGATTGGGGAAGAATTTTTGATAATCATGAACCTATTATTTCAAAAGAAGTCTTTGATAAGGTTCAAGAGTTAAAAGCCAGCAAAACCTTCAAGGGTAAGAATACCGATTATAAATGGTATCAACACTCTCCATTACAAGGCTTTGTATATTGCCCTGAATGTGACCATATCTTATCCATGACAAGGTCTAGCAGAAAAAGAAAAGATGGCACAGTAAAAGAACATCGATACTTTAGATGCCGTTATTGTAAGAACGATGGCGTAAAAGTTATAGGATCAAATGTCGATAAACTTGAACCAGTAGTTTTTGAAGCGATAAAAGCTAAGTTTGATATCTCAGATGAGACAAAAAAACAAGAAAGTAAGTCCATTAACCATGATGAGCTAATTAAAGATTTAGAATCTAAAAAGCTCGCTTCCTATGAAAGATATAAGCTTGGAAAAATGACCAGACTGGATTTCATAGAAGAAAAGAAAAAGTTTGATAATGAAATTGAAGACTTAAAAAATGAGCAATCAAAAATAGCTATTCAGCAAGAGAAAATCCAAGAAGAAAAATTAACTAGAGAGCTGATGGAGAAATATGTCAAAAAAGTAATAGTTCGAGGAAATGAAATATTAAAAATTGAATGGCAGTAGAATCAAGAGGATGACTGATAGTTGCCCTCTTTGATTAAAAAGAAGTGAGCTTAATCAAGCAACTCAATTGGACAAAAATAAAAAAATGATAAAAATCATTGACAAATAAAAGAGATATGGCGTATAATTAAACAAAATAATCAAAGGAGGATAAACCTTGGAGAAACTAAAAGAAACTATCGCCATAACTATTGTAGAAGCATTAGAACAGGATTTTATAGATAAAAAATATAGTCTGGATCTAGATTCGAAAAACTGTTTAGGAATGATGAAATCAGATGTTATCAATACAAATTTAAAAAAGAAGTTCAACTCTGAAAGATATATTGTGCACAAATTTAACAGATATGCTTGGGAAGGTAGATTTATTATTGATTTGGAAACAAAAAGTCTCATTAGTATAACAAGCATTTCAAATTTAAATCATGTTCCTAAGGTTAAAGGTAGAAAAATTCCTCACTATATGCAAACAATATTGCACTGTCTGAACGAAGAGGTAAAGTCTAATCAACAGATGTCTTTTGAAGGATTTGAAGAATTTGACAGCGAAGTATATGAAGAGGATTTTGAAAAAATTTTAAGTGGATTAGATGTTAATTTCAATGAATTTACTTATTATGTTGTAGCTTATGACTTTAAATCAAACAAAGTGGTAGATATGAATTGGTATTTATTAGGTTCAGGCTTCAACATAGCAGAAGAAACAAGTATGATGGAATTAGTAAAACCAGACTTTATGGACTTAACAACTTCCCAAGAGATAATTGACGAACAAGATAAATCTATAAATGAACAGTCTCGACCAGGGAAGGGTGTTAAGTTGGGTTTGAAAGAGGAAGTATTAAAGAAAGAAGGATAATGGGAGTGTAAAAATGCGTTCTAATTTTAATGGAGATAGATTGAGAACAGCAAGAACATACCGAAGTATGACTTTAGCTGAATTAGGAGATTCGATCGATTTAAGCAAACAAACTCTTTCTCTTTATGAAAATAATAGAGGAACTCCAGATTTCTCAACTATAATAAAATTATCAAAAATATTGCATTTCCCGACTGATTATTTTTTTCAAAAAGACAATTTTACAATAACCTCAGGTTCAACTTACTTTAGATCGCTTACAACTACAACTAAAAAGAGTAGGTCTGCGGAAATAACAAAAGTTGAGTTTATAGGGGGATTGTATGAAACTTTGTACAATTATATAGATTTTCCTTCTCTAAACTTACCATTAATTAATATTGATAATAGAAATATTGGTGATTTTGAAATTGAACAAATAGCTAGTCAAATTAGAGATGGGTGGAATTTGGGGAATGGCCCAATAAAAGATCTCCAATATATTTTTGAAGAAAATGGAATAATAGTTGTTGGGTCGAAAGTAACTGATAGAAAAATTGATGCCTACAGTCAGCTCTTAACAGTGGACAATAATGAAACATATATTATTGTTTTATCTGTTGGAAAAAAAGGAAAGGCAAGAATTAACTTTGACTTGGCTCATGAACTGGGACATATTATTCTTCATCCATGGACAGAAGATATAGAAACTCTCTCAAATGAAGAATTTAAAGAAAGAGAAAGGCAAGCAAATAAATTCGCAAGTTCATTTTTATTACCTAAAGATAGTTTTGCAACAGATGCTGAAAAGTTTCCAACGGAACTAGAATACTATTTAAGGTTGAAGAATAAATGGGGATGTTCTATTCAGGCTATGTTATATAGATCAAATGATTTAGGGATTATTACTAACAATCAGTTTCAATATTTAATGAGACAAGTTAGCCAAAAAGGATGGAGAACTAAAGAGCCAGGTGATTTTCCACATTCTTTGAATGAAAATATATTTAAAATGGCAGTAGATTTACTATTAGAAAACAACTATACAAAAAAAGATATTATGGAGATTTTTAATAAAGCCTCAGTATCACTTTTTAGTGATGAAATTGAGGAACTTCTTAATTTACCGAAAGGTTATTTATCTTCTAAGGAAAACAAAGAAAGCAAGGTTATAAAATTGAAAATAAATAAAGATAATTAGTTTGGAAATAAGAATAAAACAGAAGTTTTTAATTGGACGGTATTATTTTTACCGTCTTTTTTATTATCATTAGCTCCGTCTTTTTTATTATCATTAGCTTGACACGAGAGGGCACCAGCGGTTTCTTAGTATCGGCAGGTAAATGTTTGAAGGAGAACCTCCTCGAAGAAAGCTTGACCTCTCTATCGAAAACACAAGCAGAGCACTTATGTGGAAGGGGAATAACATCCACACACACAGAAGTTGCAGTGGCAACGTTTTGGCAACATAAGAAAAGCTAAAGACAGAAATCAAATGCTGTGGGTGCAGCATATAAACAATAGCCATAATGGTGCGATGGAAATGGCTAGTAGTCCGTTTTCCTCCTTATCACTAAGTTTTGCATTCGTTACCTTTTGGTGACTATAACACAATATTGTGCCTACTTTACGGCTGAAAGCGGTGCTCCTATAATTTAGTCACTAAGCAGGGAGAATGGCAGCTGTGAGGCTCGGAGCAAAGCTGAAGTGACGAAAAAGGGTTGCCTTTTCTAACAGCAAAGGCAGAAGGATAGGAAAGGAAAATGACGCAAAGCGAAAGAAGAAAATACTTACTATCGGCGCTCTTAAAAGAACAAGCGCAATATTCGAAAATAGAAATTCCGTCGAATGAGCAAGAACAAAAAGCTCTGCTTCGTGCGCTTTTTAATAT
>LFRM01198970.1_pt1 | contig 49994 bp, 43 predicted proteins | sample 618341 | NCBI WGS metagenome assembly LFRM01 (sample SAMN03654438, study PRJNA283298) | anaerobic digester metagenome | isolation source: pool of bioreactors CSTR01a, CSTR02a, and CSTR03a thermophilic anaerobic... | place: Denmark: Kgs. Lyngby | collected 2014-05-21 | reverse complement strand
CCACTGATGCCTACGTTCTGAGCATTTAAAATATTTCCCATTAATAATGAGATTAACATGATCAAAATAATTACTGATTTTTTCATAATTTTTTTTATATTTTTTACAAAATTAATATATTTTTTAATATAAATATAATTTTAAAAATAAATTTTATATTTTTCTATTAAATTATTTATATTTCATATAAATAATTTGATAAATATTTAATATTTTAGATTATTATAATTATTGAAATAGCATTCTTTAATAAAGTAGAAACAATTGGTTCTATAATGTTTATTGTGTGTAAATTATCTAGGTTAATATTTAATTGTCCAATTGTTGTTATTAATCCACAAATATACACAAATGAGCACAAATTACAAATTCAATCCCAAAATCCTTTAATCCCAAAAATCAAGGTTCAGACAATAAAGAGGTAATAAGTGATGAGTGATGAGTGATAGATAAAAGTGTTTATAAGTTAATTAACAAAAAACTATTATTTTTCTCACCATTTCATTTAGTCTCACCATCACTTATCACTTATCACTTATCAATAATAAAGAAAGAGGTGTGGGCTTTAGCCCTGATAATATTTTGATAAATGACAATATTGGTAATAAATAAAAGGATGTTAAAAAGATATAAAATTTCTAAAAAACTCTTTGCCCATCTTTAAATTTAACGATGAAAGCATCTTTATATCCTTTTTGTTTTACATAATTTAATTTGTCCCGTGCTTGATTAAAATTAATAAAATGACCATATATATATCTATATGCATTATTAAAAGAATAATAAGAAATAGAGTCAGATGGAAAATCTTTATATATTTTATGGTTATATGTAAGTTTTTCTGTGCTTGATAGAAATTGAATATAATAAATTAATTCACTACTAACTGCGATAGTAGTATCTTTATCTGCTGCAATTGTTTTTTCTACAAGTGGAAAATTATCTACATTTATTATATAATCTGCAATAGCATTAGCAATATTATTAGCTATTTTTTTTTGATTATCTTTATTAGTTATCCATATCCTATCTTGTTGATTGGTTATAAAACCCATTTCTATAAGTATAGATGGCATTGTAGCTTTGTAGAGTACAAAAAAAGGAGCTTGTTTTATTCCTCTATTCATAAAAGGAGCTACTTGCAAAGTGCTGCTAGTAACTTTATCAGCTAAAATTAAACTCTTATCGAGAAATTGATTTTGATAGAGAGAAAAAGCGATATACCCTTCAGTAGAGTTAGGATCTATGCCATCATAAGATTCTAAATAATTATCTTCATAGATAGCAACTGAGTTTTCAGCAATAGCAGTTTCTAACCAATCTTTTACTTTAGCATTTCCCATCACATAAACTTCATAGCCACTGGGTTCAGGAGATTTAGAAGCATTAACGTGAAAAGAAACAAAAAGATTAGCATGTTCCTTATTAGCTATACGAGTACGCTCTATCAAAGGTACGAAAATATCTGATTGGCGAGTATATATTACCTCTAGATTATTATATTTATTCGTTAAAATTTTCCCAACTTCTAATGCCATTGACAGAGTGATATCTTTTTCTCTAACATTTCCATATATCGCACCAGGGTCTTTGCCACCATGTCCAGCATCTAATACTACAATATAATTTTGTGAAAATAAATTAAAAAATAAATTTATTAAAACTACAATTATTAATATCTTTTTCATTTAATTTTTTACAAATTCTTTAATTACAAAATTAAAACTAAATAATTTAATATGCAAATAAGCAAATGAGAATGGAATTCTTAACAAAAAGAAATTAAAGTTTAAAAAAATTATTTGATACTAAAAGGCTTTTAATACTTAGAAACATATTATCCCAATTAGCTCTGATGTCATCTGTAGTAAACCATTGAACTACTTCGATTTTTTCTTCTTTTTGTGGAATAAGTGGTTGATTTTCTTTAGCTTTCATACTGAACCAATGAGTTTCTTTTAAGTATGCTTCATTATTAGAGAAATAAATATGAAGTGTAGGATCTAATCTTTTAATAAGTGTGAGGTCGCAAACGCCAGTTTCTTCACACACTTCTCTGATAGCAGCTTTTTCGTCACTTTCTCCAAAGTCGATTTTCCCTTTAGGCAAATCCCAAACACCATTTCTTAAAATAAATAAAATTTTATCCATAGTTTCATTAAAGACTACACCTCCTGCACCTAAAACGACTTTGAATAAATTATAAAATTTTATATAAAAAGTTTCTAATTCGTAGCTAATAAGAATAAGCTGTTGATAAACATCATTATCAGAGAAATCTTTTAGAATATCTATAATTTCATTAATATTAGGCTGATACTTAATGAGCACTCTATCTGTTATGTGCTTCAAAATATGAATATCATCAGTAATTAAAATTATTTTATTTTTGATGAAAATTTTATATATCACTATTATGATTTTTAATAAGCAAATTTGTGAGCAAACCTGTAAAATTCTTTTGCAAATTAACGCAATAAAATTAAATTATGCAAATCCTTTTACATGGACATCAGGATTAAGGTCGCCTATTTACTGCGATAATAGAGTAATATTAAGCTATCCCCAGTATCGTACTCAAATAGCAAATTTTTTAAAAGATTTAGTATTAGAAAAATTTGATGATTTAGATTATATTGCTGGCGTGGCTACTGCTGGTATACCTATGGGAACTCTTTTAGCTCATTTGCTAAACAAGCCATTTATCTATGTTCGTTCACAGGCTAAAGAGCATGGATTACATAATCAGATTGAAGGATTTCTACCAGAAAAACAAAATGTCATCGTTGTAGAGGATTTAATATCTACTGGTAAAAGTAGTAGAAATGCTATTAATGCAATTATAGATGCTAATTGTAATGTTATAGGATTGGTATCTATTTTTTCATATGCTTTCTCATGGGTAGAGAATGAATTTAAACAAAACAATATAGAAGTTTATTCATTAGCAGATTATCCACATTTGTTGCCTAATGCTATTGCAAACAAGTATATATCTGATGATGTTTTACCTATATTAGATCAATGGCATTTAGATCCAGAAAACTGGTATTCTAGATTTTTTGAAAGTTAAATCTTAGTGTAATATGAAAAAAATAGAAAAATTAAATTTAATTTTGTCAAAAAATAATTCAATTAATTATGTCTAAAACTTATAATATTGAAAGAAAATTAAATTTTGACACATTAGAGGCTATAATGTATCATAGATTAGATGTACAGTTGAGTGATATTGCTAAAAATAATATTCAAAAATCAAGGCAATTTTTAGATAATTATTTAGAAAAAAATGATAAACCTGTTTATGGCATTAATACTGGATTTGGTGCATTATATTCTGTTAAAATTCCTAAGGATTCCTTATCTGTTTTACAAGAAAAATTAATTTTATCCCATGCTTGTGGTATAGGAGATGTGGTATCTGAAGAGATAGTTAGACTGATGCTGGCCCTCAAAATACAAGGTTTATCATATGGGAATAGTGGCGTCAAATTAGATACTGTAGAGCGATTAATATATTTTTTAAATAATGAAATACATCCTGTAGTATATGAACAAGGTTCACTAGGAGCATCTGGAGATTTAGCTCCTTTAGCACATTTATCATTACCATTGATAGGTAAAGGAGAAGTTATATATCGAGGTAAAAAAATCAGCACACAAGAGCTTTATAAATTATTAAATTTGTCACCAATAGAATTAGCTTCTAAAGAAGGTCTAGCACTACTAAATGGTACTCAGTTTATGTCGTCATATGCTAGTTATTTAGTTATAAAAATGAGAAATTTACTTGGATGGGCAGATATAATCGGAGCATTGTCATTAGATGCCTTTTATGGATTATCTGATCCCTTCTATGAAGGACTACATTTAGTGAGACCTCATCTTGGACAACAAAATACTGCTAAAAACATGCTCACATTATTAGAAGGCAGTGAAATACAACAAATTAGCAAAGAGCAAGTGCAGGATCCATACTCATTTCGTTGTATACCTCAGGTGCATGGTGCTATCAAAGATACTTACAGATATTTCAGAGATGTGATATCTACAGAGATACAAAGTGCGACAGACAATCCAACAATATTTCCTGATGAAAATAAAATATTGTCTGGTGGCAATTTTCATGGAGAACCACTCGCACTTGTATTAGATTTCATTGGCATTGCATTATCAGAATTAGCTAATATTTCCGAGAGACGTATATATCAATTAATTAGTGGCAAAAGGAATTTACCTTCTTTTCTAGTAGCCAATCCAGGTCTCAATTCAGGTTTTATGATACCACAATATACAGCTGCAGCTATTGTGAGTCAATGTAAACAGCTGGCTACACCATCTTCAGTGGATTCTATCGAATCTTCTCAAGGACAAGAAGACCACGTAAGTATGGGAGCTAATGCAGCTACTAAAGCTTTGAAAATTTATAATAATGTAGAAAAAGTCTTAGCTATAGAATTATTGAATGCCGCACAAGCATTAGAACTTAGACGCCCTCACAAAACTTCTCCAATTTTAGAAAAAGTATTTTCTGCTTTTAGAGAAAATGTAGCTTTCATCAATGAAGATGCATTAATGCATGATTATATCGCCAAAAGCGTAAATTTTATAAAAAATAATAATTATAGTGAAATAATAGGCTTTGATTTGGCAATATAGTGAGTAGTAGGGTGGGAGAGAGGTAAATGATAAATAAAGAAATTTGACGAAATAATTAGTAAGGGCGGTGTGAAATATAATAAGCTTTTCGAATTAATTGTTTAATTAATAACTAAAGTATTATTCATCCATTCACAGTAAATTAAGAGTGTAATTAATTTTGAATAAATTACATTTTTAAAAAATTTATGTAATTAAGCTTTTTCATTTTATGAAATCAAAAAAAAACGAATTTCATGGCTTTTTTTAAGGGGTCCATTCCCATTTTTGGGTATCAGAATAATATATAAATGCATTATCAAAACCAATATTGAAGTAAACAATATATTTAACACTATCTATTTTCTCATAATAAGGACCTTCTCCCATTTCTTCTTCTATTCCCAATTCTTTGACATTATCAGGGAGTTCCCCATGTCTTTGTCTATAACTCTCTATTCTTTCTATTAATATATTTCCTTTATTTTTATATTTTGCGGTTTCATTGATTCGCATGTAAAATATTGTTACTGCAACGATAATTAGAACTATTAAAGTCCATATTATTACCTTTTTCATAAAAATATTTTTACTAGGTAAAATTAATAAGTATTTTTGAATACTGTCTTTTTTTATGATAAGATATTTTATTTTAAAAGAAATATATACTAATATTTATATTAAGCATAATCGAAATAAAAAAGAAATGAACAATGTCTCAATAGCTTTTCTTGTGCATTACATGCTTTACAAAAGACATGGAGAACTGAGAATAGAACTTAATGTTAAAAACGCCTTTTGATGCTGTTGAAAAATCTGTGTTGAGCAAAGCCGAACCATGCTTTGAACTAAAACCTGAAATTTTTTATCAAAATCCTTGCATATTTAAAAATAAAGTTTTATATTTGCAATAACATAAAAGTTTATTTGATGATTTGTAAAAATAAATTTATTGTTGTAGAAATATTATACACCCCTATAATGCAAAAAGATTTATAATATTTCCCAATTAGAATGTATTTGTACACTTAAAATAAGAAAAAGATGTATATATGAACGAGTTGTGGCCAATAATAAAATCGACAAATATGCAGAGATTTTTAATAATAATACTATTGACTTCTTTTGCTCTGACTGGATTTTCTCAAACAAAAATCGACTCTAAAATAGATTCAGTTAGTTCTGATTACGAGTTGATTGATTATATTGAGACTTCTCCACAATTCCCTGGTGGAGAAGATTCTTTATGGTGTTTCATCGAAAACAATCTTGATTTTAAAATTCTTAATTACAGTAACCATCAAGGAAAAGTTTTAGTTTTTTTCGAAATTGATACAACTGGAAAAGTGATTAATGTTCAGACAAATCCTGATTATACACAACGACTGGAATGGTTGGTAAATGACAGCTTGATTGAAAATGAGATTAGAAGAGTTATCAAACTTTTGCCTGACTGGAAACCAGGATTACAAATAAATAAACCTATTCGAGTACAATACATCCTGACGATTAATATTCCTTACACAGATTTTAAATGCAAAACAATTGACAATCCGACCACTGCTTATTGGAAAGTTGATAAATACGCACAATTTCTATACAAAGGAGAAAAAGAGACAAAGGAAAGTATTGAGAAATTTATTAGTGAGAATGGAATTTGGCCAAGTCAAGACGATTGTACTGGCAAAGTATATCTGAGAGTGTTAATAAATGAACAAGGAGAATTATCGGACTTTGTTATTTTGCGTGGACTTGATGATTGCAGAGGATTTAATGAAGAAGCATTAAGACTTGTTAGATTAATGCCAAACTGGAAACCAGCAGAAATTGGTGGAAAACCTGTCAAATCATATACAGTGATTCCGATTAGTTTTGTAATAAGATGAAAAAATTACTTGCCATATTATCAAACGTTATCGGTAACCGGGGAGAACAGACTAGCGTAATTGGCAGACAAGAAAATAATTAGAAATTGATAATTATGATTTATATAAGTCTTTTAAAATTAATAAAAATGCGAAATGTTTTTTTTGCATTTTTCTTTTTTGCTATTCCTATTGTTGTAATTTGTCAAAAAAACAATATAAATAATTATGAAATTGTACAAAAATCACCGTTGGGCTATTTGCCTACAAATAGTAAGAAGTTACCGATTCTTGTAACAACCAAAGAAGGTAAAAGGGTTTTAGCAACGCTTAAAAATACAGTTGCATATCTGAATGCAACAAAGAAGCAAAAAAATTTAATGATTGCACAATCCGGTGCAAAATTTGCTTATTTAGATAGTAATAATAACTTTGTAGTTCCTTTTGGAATATATGATTTTGCAGATGTTTTCGGCTTAGGGCGAAAAGCGATAGTTGCAAGCAAAGGAAAATACGGAATAATTGATGAATACGGAGAGTTAGTTTTACCATTGGAGTATGATTTTATTGAACAACCTTCTATTTATTCTAATTATGCAAATATCTTTTTAGCAACAAAGCAAAATGAAGTTACAGTATTTGACGAATATTTAAATGTAATTCCTACAAAAGGTATTGTGTCGTATTGGGTGTGTGACGAAAATATTTATGTGGTCAACAAAGAAAATAAAGTTGGACTTATTGATTTCGATGGAAAACAAATAATTCCTTTCCTCTATGACACATTATACCAGGAACCTTCTGTTGGGAGAATTCCCGGATTTATAGCAAAAAAAGATGGTTTTTATGGTTTTGTTTCTAACAAAAATGAAATTATTCAGCCATTTAAATACAAATTCATTTACGCAATAAAAAATGGAATTGTTGTGTTTGTCGACTTAAATAACAAGGTTGGAATTTTTCACCAAGACGGCAAAATAATGATACCTTTTGAATATGATGCTATTTATAGCACTTGGTATAATTATTATTACCTCAAAAAAGAATTCCCAAACACAAAAAATATATTTATAGTTGAAAAAGACGGAAAAATTGGCACTATTGATGACAAAAACAATGTGATAATTCCTATTATTTATGATGGTTTATCGGGGTGGGTAGAATATGGACCCGAAGATCATTTTGTAAAAAACAATGACAAATACGGCATAATATCCCCTAAAGGAGAAATTATCATTCCAATCGAATATGATTATGTAGGACTTCCTCAAAATGGAGTTATTGCCGTTAGAAAAGACGGAAAATATGGCGTGGTGTCTTGGCAAAATAAAGAAATTTTACCTTGTATCTACGATAAACTTATTTTGGACATTCCTTGGTTTGATTTTGGTGAAGAAAAGCAAACACCCAAAATAGTTGTTTCACAACAAAATATTTGGAAATATTACGACCTTGAAGGCAACCTTTTACAATCGAATGTGCCTTTAAAAGAAATAAAAGAAAAGTATGATTATATACTTAATTGGGCTGAACCCTCAAACGAAAATTATGATTTATACAGAGATATGAAACTAAAAGGAGGATTAAAAATTAAAAATTGAGAGGAAGATGAATAAAGCGGCAGCCGATAACATTATGTATAAATATTGACAAATACATTCAAAGTAATTGGACTGATTTAGAGTTAATGGATTTGTTTAACCATGTTACTTTGCTTAAACAGAATAAAATCAGTAATAAATTATTTGTTTTGATTTAACAAGACTATTTAACGAATGATATTATATATTAAATCAGTTCAACGGATTTGAAAAGAAAAATAAAAAATTGCTAATCTTATGGAATTATTTGTTTATAATCTATCATTAATTTATTGCGTTTTTCTTTTGGTATTAAATCATTTATCATATCTATACATTTTTCTAATTCTTTACATTTGCCATCTATCCAATTAATTTTTATAAGTTTATCATTATTTAAAATAGTAATTTCAATAGTAAAACCATAAGGATTTGTAAAAATCCTATGAATAGGATCATCTATTATTGTATCCTTTGAAAAAAATATATCTTTAGCTATATAACTTTTTAATTCATAATATTTATTTGTATTTAATTCTACAAATGGGAAAAATTCTATTGTGTCTATAGAATTACATATCATCCCTTCTTCAAATAATTTTATTATATGATGATTACATTGATTTACTTCAATTCTTATATGATAATAATGATCAAAATTTTCTATTATATCATTGTTAGGTTCTATCTGACTCTTACATACATTTATAATAAAAAATGTAAAAATCATCGTTAATAAAAATTTATTGTATAAAATAATTTTTGTCATAATTCAAATTTTCAAATTTAAATCTTTGCACATTTTAAATATATTCTAGCATTTCATTTATTTTATCATCATCAGTATCTAAACCATTAATCCAATGAATATCCACACCTCTGCGTTCCATGCGTCTAAACCATGTCTCTTGCCGCTTAGCAAATTGACAAATGGCAATGTAGAGTTTATTCACCATTTCTTCATTAGTCAATTCATCTAATAAATATTTAGTGATGTATTTATATTCTAATCCTAAAGATATTAGTTTTTCAGGATTAGTTCCCTGTGCTAGTAAATCGTTTACTTCATCTATCATACCATTTTGTAGCCTAGCTATTAATCTATTATATATCCTATCTCTCAATATTTCTCTTGGAAATCTAATACCAAAAACAATATTTTTTTCTATTTCATATTCTAAATCATTTTGTTGTAAAATATTATTTTGCTCCTGCATGGCTATTTCTATAGCTCTAATGTATCGATGTCTATTATTTTTTTCGATATTTTTGTTGATATTTAGCTGTTTAGATAAATCCTCAAGCTCTGCTATGCTCATGTTTGAAAGTTTATCTCTCAAAAGTTCATTTTGAGAAAAAGTAGAAAATCGATAATTAAGCAACAAAGCTTCAATATACAATCCAGTACCACCACAAATAATTGGTATTTTATTATTATTTGTTATTTGCTCAATTGATTGAATGGCATCCCTTTGAAAATCATACACACTATATGGTTCATCAATTGTTCGTATATCAATGAGGTGATGAGCAATCTCGCAATTATCTAATTTATACTCTTGCAAATCTTTGCCAGTACCTATATCTAACCCTTTATATATCTGCCTACTATCTGCACTGATAATCTCGCCACCAATATCTTTGGCTAATCTGACAGCTAATTTAGTTTTACCAGTAGCTGTAGCACCGAGTATCACTATAATGTATGGAATTTTAATCATTTATTTTTTATATATGTTAATTTTTATCATTGTTGCTTTATCAGAATCATTATAATTATCCCAATTTTGTATAAATATTTTATAATATTTATCTGAAAATCAAAAAAATCGATTCATAAGTTAATATCTTGATACAAAATTAATAATTAATAGATTAATAAAAGATGTTTTATAATAGCAATTTATTTTTTTGCTTTTAATTTGTATTAGTAATTTTGCACTTAATGAAGAAATCATTAATACTAATTTTATTAATCACTATACTATCATCTGAATTAATATATTCTCAGATAGATGATACTATTACTATTAAGCATGCTAAGGCTTATCAATGGAGCTACGAAAACAATTTTATGAAAGCAGATAGTGATAGTTATGATCTCGATACAGTAAATTTTTTTTATTTTTCTCCATATAAAGATTACAAATATATGCTTACCAATGACCTTGTTGGTGGTGTTTCTTATCCAGCATATTTACCAGAACTTACTAGCTCTTATGAAATTTCTGAAATAAAATTGCCATATTTACGATTTGTAGGTTTTTTTGATATAGAAAATATTCCACTTCTAGTCTCTGATACAGCTATTATGCAAGCTAGATTTATGCAAGGTATTTCTAGAGAAGAGTATTTCCAGGCACATTTCACAATGCCAATATCAGACATCGCATATTTTAATTTTTTTTACCGTACCTTTGCAGCTAATTCTACTTATACTAATTCGTCAGTTAGACAAAATCAATTTTATTCTACTTTTTTTGGTAATACTAAAAATAAAAAATATAATTATTATTTAGGTATATTGCAACAAAATAGGACTACTAAAGAGAATGGAGGTATCCTAGATATGAGTTCATTTACAGACTCTGCTAAAACAGATCGTATTTTGCTCGATGTATTACTAAAAAATGCTCGTGCTTTTCATAGAACTTCTGATTATTTTTATTCTCATTCTTATAATGTTAGCAAGTCATTATCTGTTTTTCATCATATTTCATATTCACAATATAGTTTTAAATATGAAGACCCTACGCCAACTTTGGATTTTTATTCTCCAAATGTTGTAATGCTCAATGATAGTGTATTTGACACTTTACATGTTTGGCAGCTAGATAATAAATTAGGATTAAATTTTAATAATAATATTTGGGAAGTAAATCTAAGCTACAATTATTCTATAGGAAAATACAAGATGGACAGCATTAGAACAAAACCAATTTTTAGTACTATAAATGCTATTATTAGCTATAGGAATCTGGTCAAATTGGATTTGCAATATTATTTTGGTAATTATAAAAATAATAAAATTGTATTTTCAGGTGATTTACCTTTTATTTCTTATGAAGTAGGTTATAAAAAATTTTCTCAGCCATATATTTATTCTCATTTTTTAGGAAAATATTATAAATATACTAATAAATTACCAGACACAGATCTATTATGGGCGAGAATTGGGAATAAAAATAAATTTGGCTCTATATCTATATTTGGTGGATATTTAGATAATAAATTATTTTTTGATTTAAATGGGAATACAAATTTTACAAAATCTAAGATATTTGCAGGATTAGAGCTAGATTTAGAAATTAAGTTAGGTAAACATTTTGTAATACAATCATATAATCTTTTACAATATCCATTTGATAGTAAAACTTTGTCAGTACCATTATGGCTTACAAGAGATGCATTTTATTATCACACATCACTTTTCAAAGGTAATGCATATTTAAAAACGGGTATTGAATTTTTATATTTCACGAAATATTATGCTCCTAAATGGAATCCTAATATTCAATATTTTGAAACAAGCGAAAATAAATTAGGTAATTTTATTTATCCTTCGTTATATGTACAAGTGAAAATAAAAAAAGCCGTGATTTTTGTTCAATTTGAAAATTTCACTGATGGGTTATTTAAAACCAGACAATATATGCCGATAGTAGGTTATCCAATGCGAGATATGTCTTTCAGATGGGGTCTGCAATGGAATTTTTATAATTAATCAAGCTGAGGCACTTTAGAAAGTGTTTCAACAGTATTTTCTAAGATTTCTTCTAAATATTTCCTAGCCATTTCAAAATTATGTGTATGTTCTATACTGAGAATTAGTCTATGGGTGTCTTGTTTCATATTAGTACTTTTAGGATGATTTTGTATGAAATCTAAAATATTTGGTAATTTTTGTAAAATTTTATCTTTGAGAAAATCTTTAGAAGAAAAGTATAAGGTAAGAGTATTTTTGAACAGAGTAATTTTTTCAATATATAATTGATTAGCTAACCACTTGAGTCTAATAGCATCTATTAATTCTACTGTCTCAGGTGGTAAAGCACCGAAACGATCTTTTATTTTTTCTATGATTTCTAATAAATCTTTTTCGCTGTTAGAATCATTTAATTCTCTATATAATTTAATACGTTCTAGACTAGTAGGCACATAAAATTCAGGAATTAAAATACTGCGATCTGTATCAATAGTTATCTCAGATGATGGGATATTTAAATCTTTTTCATTAATAGGTAAATTCATTTCTTGGCGAAGCTCTATTAGAGCTTCATCTAGAACTTTTTGATACATTTCATAGCCCACATCCTCTATGAAACCACTCTGTTCTGCTCCAAAAATAGAGCCCGCACCACGGATTTCTAAATCTTTTATAGCTACTGAAAAGCCAGCTCCTAAATCACTAAATTCTTCAATAGTTTTTAATCTTTTTTGAGAAACTGTAGATAGAAATGTAGCTGGTGGAATGAGAATATAGCAAAAAGCTTTTTGATTTCTACGCCCAACTCTACCACGCAATTGATGTAAATCGCTTAAACCAAAATTTTGACCATCATTTATAAAAATTGTATTAGCTAGCGGCATATCTATGCCAGACTCTATGATAGTAGTAGCCACTAACACATCTATTTCTCTTTCTAGAAAAGCCATAATAACAGTTTCTATTTCTTCAGCTTTCATGCGACCATGAGCTATACCAACACGTGCAGTAGGCACTATATTTTGTATCAAATTTGCAATATCAGCAATAGTACCAATTTTATTATGTACAAAAAAAACTTGTCCGCCACGTTCTAATTCACTTTCTATAGCATTTTTAATAAAATTAGCATCGAAAGTTCTCACTTCAGTATGAATAGGTTGTCTATTAGGTGGTGGAGTTCTAAGAACACTAATATCTCTAGCGCCCATCAGAGACATCTGAAGTGTACGAGGTATAGGAGTAGCAGATAGATACAGAGTATCTACATTTGCTTTTAATTGTCTTATTTTTTCTTTAGCAACCACACCAAATTTTTGCTCTTCATCGATAACCAAAAGACCTAAATCATGAAATTTAACATCATTGCTTAGTAATCTATGAGTACCAATGATAATGTCTATTTTACCTTCGGCTAATTGTTTTAAGATTTCTTTTTGTTCTTTGCTTGTACGAAAACGATTTATAAAATCCACAGTTACTGGTAGATCTTTTAGTCTGTCTGAGAAAGTCATATAATGCTGAAAAGCTAAAATAGTTGTAGGCACTAGAATAGCTGTTTGTTTACCATCCAATGCAGCTTTGAATGCTGCTCTAACAGCAATCTCTGTTTTACCAAAGCCCACATCACCACATATTAATCTATCCATAGGATAGCTGCTCTCCATGTCTTTTTTCACTTCCTCTGTAGCAATTAATTGATCGGGAGTGTCTTCATATTCAAAGCTAGACTCTAGTTCTATTTGCAAATAATTATCTTTTTGAAAAGAGAAACCTTGCATAGTTTTTCTTTGAGCATATAATTTTATTAGCTCTCTAGCAATATCTTTGATATGTTTCTTTAGCTTATTTTTTTTATTTTGCCAAATTACACTTCCCAGTTTGCTAAGTGTAGGTGGATTAGAATCAGATCCTACATATTTAGTGATTTTATGCATAGATTGTATGCTCAGATACAAAACATCATCGTCCTTAAACATCAATTTTAGTACTTCCTGCTTATTACCATTAATTTCTAATTGTTCTAATCCAGCAAAACGCCCTATACCATACTGCACATGTACTATGAAATCACCAGGTTGCAATTCCATCATCTCTTCTAAATCGGCAACTTTCCTTTTTTCAATTTTATTAAGTAATCTAGGTTTTAAATATTTTTTAAAAAGTTGATGCTCTGGAATAATGATTTGTTTCGTATCATCATCGATAAAACCTTCATTAAATACAGTAGGTAGATAATGAATCAGAGGTGATATTTCTGCATTATACTCTATATCCATATCATCTAATATAGTTTGCATGCGTTCCCATGCAGGATAGTGTGGACTAGTGAAATGAATAGTATATCCATTTTCTATTTTTTCTTTACAAAAATCATAGAAATCTTTTAAAACTTTAGGGAAAATAGGCAATGCTTTTACGTTAAATGATATTAAAATATCTTTATTGGCATATGTGTCTTTAGAAAAATTAATCTTCTTTAGAGTTTTTAATTGTTGGGTAAACTCATCAAAATCAACAAAATAATCAACCATCTCTTCAGGTAGACTATAATAAAAAGCTTCTAAATTATTTAGAATTATATCAAGATTATCAGTCCAAATTATATGATTTTTCACTAAACTTAAAATAGAAACTTTATCATCATTAATATCATCTAATGAACTCATTAGATTGATACTGAATAATTCTCTAGTGCTCATTTGCGAGGCAGCATCGACAAGTTTAATATGTGATAGTTTTTCGTCATTAAATAATAAACGATAAGGCTCATCAGCATCAAAAGAAAATACATCACATATAGCTCCACGTCTAGCAAATTGACCAGGCTCATACACATAGTCTACCTCTACATAACCGTAATCTAATAATAGCTCGATGAGAAAATCCAGATCAATGTTTTCACCAACTTTTATCTTAGTAGTATGTTCTATAATGTGGGAAGATTTAGGTATTTTTTCGACAATAGCTTCTGGATAAGAAATAATTAACGAAGATGACTTAGCATTATTCAATTGTTCAGAACAACGCAATCTCATTGACTCATTAGAAGTTACAATTGTAAAAGCATCAAAATTTCTAAAACTTGATGGTAGATAAAAAAGTTTTAATTTATCAGTTATCTGCAATTGCTCAATCCAATAATCCAGATTATTATATATCTGTAATGCTTCATCTTTATTATTGGCGATAAAAATACCTTGTTGATTTAATAATTTTTTATAAAAAATTAAAACTATTACCGACGAAAAGGCACCTGCTACTTGAGATAACTGGATATTTTGAAACTTAGCAATTGATTTAAATAATTCATTAAAAGCAGGATTTTTATTCTCTTTACTAAAAAAATCCTCTATCTTATTATTCATATTACAAAATTAGTAAATTCTATGGAAAAAATAAAATCATATTCCCTATGGAAATATGATTTTAATAAGAAATAATAATTATTGATAAAAGTTTTATATTTGTATAAAAAAATGACACACAATATTGCTATGTCTTATCACGCTTCAGATGAAGAAAAATCTGTATTTAATAACATTCTAAACGATATAGATTTTGTTTTAAAAAATTCTGTTATTTTACTTATATCTATACCATTGAATAAAGAAACACAAGGACTAATAGGGAAAAGAGAACTTGAACTTATGAAATCTGATGCCATATTAATAAATGTAGCTAGGGGTGATATTATAATCGAAAAGGATCTTTATGAACATTTAAGTACCCATCCAGAATTCAGTGCAGGCATAGACGCATGGTGGATAGAACCATTCAAATATGGTAAATTTGAGATACATTATCCATTTTTTGAATTACCCAATTTTCTTGGTTCACCACACAATTCATCTGTAGTACCGAATAGTTTAGTAGATGGAGCAAAACAAGCTGCAACAAACGTAAAACGATATATTAATAATGAAACAATAAAAGGATTAATAAAAAACTAATTAAAAAAATTAGTTTACAAAACGATTATCAATTAGAATATATATAAAATACGTTGAGATTAAGGATAGAGGGGGATAAAAAACTTTTACAAAAAAATATTAATGTTTTTTCGAATTTAATAAGTAATAGAATAGGGGTGAGGTTAAGAAGTATCAAATTTTTGTTATACTTTACAGTATGTTAATAATATCTTTGATTTATTATCTCTCTATACTTGTCCCACGCCCATCTATCGTGCGATGACAAGTTCAGCAGTCTGCCAATGTCAGATTCTATCAACTCTTTTAAGTACTTATTCATTATCACAAACCACATTAGGTAGCTTTGCAAGTACTTCGTAGCTACTCCATGAAATCTACTCAACCACGTTTTAAAATCACTTATTTTGCTTTCTACTATCTTTACACTATATATCCCTCGTTTAATTTGTCTTTTGTTTACTATGACCTTTTTACTTTGTAAACTCTTAACTGCTTTTCTAAACTCTTTCTTTGGCTTCACACATATCAGATTACTATTAGACAATCTATTCTTCAGCTCTTCTCTCAATTGCTCATTTTTTATTTTTTTCTCTCCAACTTGTTTGAAAAGTAAATTGCCTTCTCTGTCTGTAACTACTAATACTGCTACTTTGGGATGTTTTTTCTTTTTAGCTCGTCGATATTCTTCTTTGCTTTTAAATTTTCTACCTTTTTCTGAATAATTCATTAGCAGTTCATCAGCTTCCACTATACCAGAGAAGCTTATACCACCTTCTAATGCTCTTATTGCAGCTAATATTTTGTGTCGCCATTCGAAGCTGGTTTTTAGACAAATGCCAACCTCATCAGCACACGCACGCAAACTTTTACCCTCGAGCATACATCTCATGTAGTCTAGCATTAATGGATACTTTCTCATGCGATAGACAAAGGTGCGAGCAGTTTCTCGGAATTGATAACCGCAAGTTTTACATTTATAAACTTGTCTACCATTTCTTTTTCCCGCTCTTATGACATTCTCGCTTTTGCAGTCTGGACATATGGCTGCGGTAGATTGAATTTTTACTTTTTGATAATCTACTGCTGTAGCATTGTTATTGACGAGATATTGATATAGCTCATCCAGAAAATCACGTTTGTGATCCTTAGGTAGAGCCAAGTATTTATCGATGTTTTCTAATAATTCTTTCATAATTATAAAATTTTAACAAAATTAATAAATTTAATTGAAATAATAAGATATTTAAAGTATAACATATTAATATTACTTCTTTCCACTTAAATATTTTTCGTTTATTTTATCCCTTTATTTGAAAAATTATATTAACTTTACATTTAAAATATTTTTTTATGTTACATATAGCTATTGCGGGCAATATCGGAAGTGGTAAAACTACTCTAACAGAGCTCCTTTCTAAACATTTTAAGTTAGTTGCTCTTTACGAAGATGTAGATACTAATCCTTATCTCGAAAATTTCTATAATGATATGAAACGATGGTCTTTTAATTTGCAGATATATTTTCTTAATAGTAGGTTTAGCCAAGTTGTTAATATTCAAAAGCAACAATTAAATGTAATTCAAGATCGTACTATATATGAAGATGCTCATATTTTTGCTCTTAATCTTTACGAAATGGGTTTGATGGATGAGATAGATTTCAAAACTTATAGAGATTTATTCGATTTAATGACTTCTTTTTTGAGACCTCCAGATTTATTAATTTATTTGCAAGCTGATGTTTCTACTCTTGTAAAGCAAATACAGATAAGGGGTAGAGAATATGAAACTTCTATACGTATAGATTATCTACAAAGTTTAAATAAAAAATATGAAAATTGGATTAATAACTATAATCTTGGTAAAAAACTAATTATAAATGTTGATAACAAAGATTTTTTGCACAATCCAGAAGATTTAGGTGTGGTTATTAATTTGATAAATGCTGAACTTTTTGGGTTATTCTAAAAACTATGAGAATTGATATACTGACATTATTTCCAGAAATGTTTACAAGTCCTTTTAATGAATCTATTATTAAAAGAGCAAAAAATAAGGGCTTGGTAGAGATTTATATTCATAATATAAGAGATTTTAGTAATGATAAACATAAGCGCGTAGATGACTATCCCTATGGTGGCGAACCAGGAATGGTTATGATGATAGAACCTATTGCTAATGCCATAGAATGGCTCAGATCTCAAAGATCTTATGATGAAATAATTTTTTTGACTCCAGATGGAGAAACTTTTTCTCAATCTATGGCTAATAAACTAAGTTTGTTAGATAATATTATTTTACTTTGTGGTCATTATAAAGGAGTAGACCAGAGAGTTAGGGATATTTATGTTACTAAAGAAATTTCTATTGGTGAATATGTTTTAAGTGGTGGTGAATTACCTGCTATGGTTTTAGTTGATGCTGTTATTAGGCTAATTCCTGGGGCTATAGGAGATGCACAATCTGCGCTTACAGATTCTTTTCAGGATGGCTTACTATCTCATCCTGTATATACTCGTCCAGAAAATTTTAGAGGTCATAAAATACCTGAAATACTAAAATCTGGTAATCATCAAGCTATTGAAAAATGGAATTTAGAAAAAGCCATTGAAAAAACTCAAAAAAGAAAAAATAATTTAAAAAATAAATAAAAAAATAATTTATATGAGAACTTGTAATATTGATAAGAATAAATCTTATTGTAATTGTACTTATGAACCTTGCCCTCGTAAAGGTATTTGTTGTGATTGTTTACGTTATCATCTGGATATGGATGAAGTGCCCGCCTGTTTTTTTTCTGATGATATCGAGCAAACATATGATAGGTCAATAGAAAGATTTATCGATTATTATCAAAACAGGAAATAAATGTTAAATTAAAATAAATTATAAGATTTGACTGTGAAAAGTTTATATTGATTTTTTTAACTATCTAATAATACTAAAATAAAATTTAAGCGTAGTGGGGTTTTTTCGATATATTATTTTTCCCACAAAATTTTCACTATATTATTAATTTCTCGTCTAGCTTGGCTTTGTTCACTTATTACTTTATAAACTATGGATATGAAGGGGAATTTATTAATATCATTCCCTAAAATATTAGCTAAAGTCAAAGTGCCATAATAGCCTTCTACTATTTGTTTCATTTCAATTTTTGAATATTCTAAAGAATATCCTTTACCTAGCAAAATGCCAAAAGATCTATTACGCGAAAATTGGCTGTAGGCAGTTACTAATAAATCTCCTAAATATATTGGCTGCAAGAGGTCCACATCCACATCACTTTTTAAATATTTCAGAAAATCTTTCATCTCTTTATTAATATTAGTAACTAAAATGCTTAAAAAATTATCACCTAATCCATAGCCTATACACATACCTGTGAGGATAGAATATATATTTTTAACTACAGCTGCATATTCTGCTAATTCTAGATTTGCATCATATTCTAAATGTAAAAAATAGGAGTCTAGAAAAGGATAAATAGTTTCATACATTTCTGGGTTTTTAGACACTAGACTCAGATGAGTATAATGTTCCATAACTATTTCCTCAGCATGAGATGGTCCTAAAATAGCTAAATAGTCTGTTAATGGTATTCCTATGACTTGTTCAAAATATTTATGTAAGGGTAGATTTTTTTCTGGTATTAAACCTTTAATAGCAACTACAATTTTTTTATTTTTAAATAAACTTTTATCTATTTTTGATAATACATTATCTAGGAAGGCAGCAGGAATAGAGATAAATAAAATATCACTTTCTGCTATGCCACTTTCTAAATCGGAGTATAAATTTATTTTATTTAAATCAAAATCTAAATATGGTAAATATTTAAAATTATGGTTGTGTGTTTGCATAGATTCTAGTACATCTGGATTGGTAATTATCCAATTAATTTTAACTAAATTATCAGTTAATACTTTAGCAAGAGCTGTAGCCATGCTCCCATAACCAATTAATCCTACTTGTTTTTTCATAATAAAATTTAAATGATTACTGCTTTTATAAAAATTAAATATGATTGATAATTTTCATATATAAAATTTATAAAGTAAAAAAAGGTAAATTATAATCCTAAAACATCTAAACCTTGTTGAAAAACAATATCTACAGGTATTTTAGATTCATTTAATTTATTTAGATCTTTTTGTAAATCAGCACTTATTTTACCTTTTTCGTCAATCCATTTTTTAGCAGCATCATAATCGCCATTAGCTTGAATTGTAATGATTTTTTCTGTCATTTTAGAAACTGCATTTTTCATTTTTTCAAAATCAATAGTATATTTTCCTTCATTATTTTTGGTGATTGCGCCTTCATCTAGTAGGAAGTTAAATTCTAGCATATTAGCTATACCATGAGCGCTAGCAGCACCAAACCTTATAGATCTAAAGATACTAGCTACAAAAGAAGCATAATTTTCTTCTAATTTACCATCAGTTATTTCGCCCATATCTCTTAACTTTTGAACTAGAAATAGACCAGTAATATCTGCTTTAGCTTCTTCTATTGGGCTATATAGCTCTTTTAGAGCTTCTCTCACAGTACCATTATTATTGATAGTATTTTTAATGCCTAATCCGTGAGCTACTTCATGAAACATCACGTTTTGGAAAAAGGTGTTAAAAGTTACATTTGAAACAATGCTTTTATCTAATAATAGTTCTGAAATAGGAATAACAATTAAATCAAATTTTGCTTGCATAACATTTTTAAGTTGTAGCTTACGAGTACCTTTTTTTAGTTGCACGTCTTCATCATTAGGTAAATTTATAGCTATAGTTTTACTCCCAGCATTGCAATCGCCAGCATAGTAAATAGCATCATATACATTAATATCTCCTAGAGAGCCTGGCACTTCTTTTTTATATTCTTCTTTTACAGGTAATGATTTTTGTAATGTTGGTAATAATTTTCCATATTTTTCTAATTGTTTACTCCATTCTATATCTTTTATCAACACAAAAGATTCGAATGCGGTTTTATAGCCATATAGACCATCTTCATAGTTCTCAATAGGGCCTACGATAAATTCAATTTTTGATGTTTTACTGTCTAACCAAGCCATATCTGATGGTTGATAATCTGATGTAATCAATGCTTGAGCTCTGAGAGATAAATATTTAGAGAAATTTTTGTCTTTTATTAATGCTGCTGCTTGATTTAATAAATTAGCAGCTTGTTGTAATTGTTCTTTAAAATATTCATGATAAAAAATTGCTTTTAGGTTACCATTTTCATCACGTCTAATCATAGTATATAGAGAGGTTTTATTAGTGTCTTGCCATTGTTCGAATTCTTCTTTTGTCATATCATGAGGATAAAAATTAGCTCCAGCAGGTTTAGCACCATAACCATTTATAAATGGCTTGTTATCGTTTAGTCTGTCCCATGGACCATAATTGATATAAGCATATTGCCTCAAAGTTTCATTAGAAATTGTATCCATCAATTTTTTATCACCAAAAGCCTGTTGCCAGAATAATTCATCCATTATATTTGCAGCTTCTATCATTAATTTAATAGCTTGCTTTTCTGAATCATTTAGCATTGATAAATCTGTTTTTAATTCATAAGAAGAATATATAGCTAAAGAATCTAAAGATAATTTTGCCTCTTGGCTATCTGTTTTCTTTTTGCATGCATTACTAAATAATAATATTGCAATCATAAGAACTAAAAAAATTTTTGATTTCATAATTATAATTTTTTGAAAAATTTTAGCAAAGATATATAATTTTAAAAATAAAATGAATAGAAATAAGTAAAATTTTATTAGAATTATTCTACTTTAATAAAAACATAAGTGATAGTACCTATCTGCTCTTCAGGGGCATTAGGGTCACTTGAAAATTTAGATCTCATAGCAGTCTCTTCGCATTTTTTCCATAAAGCTGAATTGCTAATAGTAGTGCCGAAATAACCAGCTTGTGCTTTAACAACATTGCCATCTTTATCAACCCATATTTTCACTACTACTTTACCTTGATCATCTTCTGAATAATCTGGTATAGGAATATATTTAGCTCCACGTCCTGCTAGAGAATAACCAGGTCCTGAACCGCCGCCACTGCCAGGTCCTACACCGCTGCCTGTACCACTTCCGATGCCACTTCCAGTACCGCTACCAGAACCAGTTCCCGATCCAGTACCTGTTCCACCACCACTGCCACCTTGTCCAAATTGAAATTTTTGAATTCGTTGATCTAAAGTAGGTTGAGCAGGTTGCTCAGGTTCTACAATTTTGGGTTTATCCTTAGTTGCAGTTTCAGTATAATCTACTTCTTCATCAGGAATAGTTACATATTCTGTAGAAGATTGTTGAATGGTTTTATTAATGACTTGTTGGATTTCTATTGGAGCTCCACCGCCGCCGCCACCACCTAAATCTATTTCTATACCTTGCTCGGGAGGAGGTGGTACAGGAACTCTAAATCCTAAAATCAACAATAGAGTTACTATCAATATACCTACTAATATTGTTATAGTTAAAGAAATAAGTTTATTCTTTTTTTCTTCCATAGCTTATTTCTTTGGTTGAGTAGCTAAAATAGCTTTATGAGAGGCATTTAAGCTTTCATTTATTTGATTTACTATGTCTATAATATTTACAACAGCTTGCACAGGAACAGTAGCATCTGCATTAATGACGACAGACGCATCTGGCGGACTATCTTTTAATCGTATAGTCATTTGCTCTGCTAATTTCAGCTCATCTACTGGAATACCGTCAATATAATATTGTAATTTCTCATCAATATAAATTTTTACTGGTTTAGCAGGAGCTAACACACGTGGAGAAGTACTAGATGGCAATAAAAGTTTTATCGCATTAGGACTAATAAGAGTAGATGTTAACATAAAAAATATAAGAAGAAGAAATACTAAATCAGACATCGAGGTATTATTCATTTCTACTCCAATTCTATGTTTAGGCTTTAAATCCATAATTTTTTATTTTGGAGGTTGTTGTAAAAAATCTATAAATTCTGTAGCTCTAGCCTCGAGCATATATACTAATCTTTCGATTCTATCTACTATGATATTATATAAAAAAGTAACTATTATGCCTACTATTAAACCAGCTACTGTCGTTATAAGTGCTTGATATATCCCTTGACTTAATAATGAAATATCTATATTATTCCCTGCATTTGCCATATTAAAAAATGCTCTAACCATACCTGATACTGTTCCTAAAAATCCTATGCTAGGTGATATGCTACCAATTGTTGCTAAAAAAGTAATTCCTTTTTCCAATTTTGCTATTTCTAATTTACCTTCATTTTCTATAGACTCATTAATGTCATTTAATGGTCTTCCTAGGCGGCTAAGTCCTTTTTCTATCATTCGAGATAGAGGAGTATTAGTACTCTGACATAATGCTAAAGCACTATCTTTTTTCCCTTCTAGAATATAATTTTTTAGATTGCTCATGAATGTTGGGTTCTCCTTAGCTGCTTTTCTAATAGCTAAATAACGTTCAAAAAATATATATATTGCTATTAGTAATAGAACGGCTAAAATTATCACTATTACACCACCTGATTTTGCTAATTCCCAATATGGTAGTTTCTCATAACCTTGTACAGGGGCTACTTGTTGTGATAATTGTTGCAGTGAATCTGCTGCATTTTGCACTATTTGTAAGAATATCATAGTCAATTTTTTTTTGTAAAATTAATTAGTTTTTTATTAATTAAAAAAATTCTTTATATTTGTATTAAAAAAATATAATATCATGACAATGAATTTTATCAAAAAGTATGCAATTACACGAATGCTTAGGTATGCTTCTCATCAATCTGATGAGAATATTATTAAAATGATTGATATTGCTAATAAGTATTTCATTAAAAGTGAAAAAGTAAGATGGGAAGCTGAGAAAATTCGTAGAATCTTTGTAGAACATCAACCTGGTGCTCAATTAGCAAAAAATACTTTTAGTCGAATTTCTAAACAAAGTTTAGACTGTGTTATTCAAAATTTCTTTATTAATGCAGCAGTTATCGGCAGACAACGTCAAGAACAACTTAGAAAAGAACTAAATATTTGGATGCCATGGTTTTTTGTCATCAGTCCTACTGCTAAATGTAATCTGACTTGTGTGGGTTGCTATGCTGGCAATTATTCTAAACAAGAGGATTTATCTTTTGAACTAGCTGATCGTATCTTTAACGAAGCAAAAGATTTAGGTATTTACTTTGTTACAGTTTCTGGTGGTGAGCCTTTTATGTGGCCACATTTATTAGATATTATGGAGAAACATCATGATATGTTTTTTCAGATATATACTAATGGCACTTTAATAACTAAAGATGTTGCTAATAGATTAGGAAAGTTGGGGAATGCTGCTCCTGCCATATCTATTGAAGGATTTGAAAAAGAAACTGATGCTCGTAGAGGTGAAGGCACATTTAAACGTATTATGGAAGCAATGGACAATCTGAGTAATGCTTGCGTACCTTTCGGCTTTTCGGCTACTCCCACTAAACTTAACATTGAAACTTTAATGTCTGATGAATTCATAGATTTAATGATAGAGAAAGGTTGTGCTATCGGTTGGTTTTTCCAATATGTACCTATTGGCAGAAAACCAGATGTGAGCTTGATGGCAACACCAGAACAACGTTTTAGACTTAGACGCAGATCTATTGAAATACGTAATACTAAACCAATTTTTATTGGTGATTTCTGGAATGATGGTCCATATGTGGGTGGATGCATCTGTGGTGCTAGACAAGGAGGCTACTTTCATATTAACTGTCATGGCGATGTAGAGCCTTGTGTATTTCTACAATTCTCAGTTGATAATATTAAAGATAAAAAATTAATTGACGTCATTCAATCTCCATTTTTTAAAGCTTTCCAAGATGCTCAACCATATAGAGAAAATAACAATTTACTCACTCCTTGTGCTCTGATAGATAATCCACAAGTGCTACGCGATATTGTTACTAAATTTAATGCTAAACCATCTTATAATAGTAGTATGGATGTAATCACTGATCCTGAAATTATTTCTTTTTTGGATAATTATATTAAAGAATATCGAAAACTTGTAGATCCTATATGGGAAAATGATTTGAAATTCAAATACAAAACATGGAAACAACGTTGGACAAATAACTAATTTGTAGCAGTAGAAATATTTTTACCCAAGGCTAACTGATAGCCAACAGAAATTGCTAATAAAACCGAAATCATAGGATGAGTTATTGGATTATTGGTAAGGGCAGCAGTCATTAATGATAAACCAAATAATAAATAAAATGGATTAATAGATAATTTAACCTTTTTATTTTCTAATTTGACAACAGGAAATAAATACCAATAGATATATAAAAAGAAGCCAATTATACCATATCTCCATAGATAAAGAATATATTCGTTTTCGGAATATAACTTTAATGAATAGAAAAAGTTTTTATATGGTCCATATCCTGCTATTGGCTTTTCGATCCACATATTGAATAGAAATTTCCATGTATCTAATCTACCTCTAACTGATTGATTTTCTGCTAAATATTCTTTGCCATCTACTGTTACATTTTTAAAAAAACCAGAAAAATATGATATAGATTCTTGACTTACCAAATCTAAAAATAACATCATGAATATTGTCGATGCAATAATGATAAACATATATTTAATAGGTTTATGATAAGATATGAAATATATTATTGTTATCACTAAAATGATAACCAATGCGGTGCGAGATTGGCAAAGTATTATAGCTATAATAGACAAAAATAAAAATAACCAATTATGCCACTTGAGATTTTTTAAATTTTTATGAAACATAGAAAATAAAAACCAACAATAATAAAATAAAAATATGATGGCATTAATATTAGGATTACCACCAGTACCTAACATACGTTTAGGGCCAGGACCACCTAAAGAATTTTTCCCAAAACTAGCCCAATGAATACCTGATGGATCATAAAATGGCTCTACTACATCATGAAAATTAAATATATTATAATATTGAAATAAATTCAAAACGAGCAATACTAAAAAAGTTATTTTAATAAAAAGGTCGAAATGATTTTCAAAATGTTTAAAATATGATAATGCTACTATTGCAATTACAGCAAATTTAAAAATTTTATAAAATTCATATAAATCATTAGTAGCTACATTATTATGATTTATTATCATAGAAATAGCTATCCACACAGATAAAATAATAAAAAAGACAAAGGATCGTGGAATAATTCTATTTTTATCAATAATTATCAATAAAATAGCAAAAGGTATGATAAAATCTACAAATCTAAAGTAAAAAGTAAAACCTAAATTAATAGGGGGCAAGAAAATATTAGTAATAAAAATAAGATAGAATAAGAAAGCATAAAAAAGTGGAAAATTAATTTTACTATTCAGTTTATTCATAATAATTAAAAAAAACCGCGAAAATTGTTAATTTTTCACGGTTTTTGTAGAATTAATTTAATCAAAGTATGAAAAAATTTTTATAAATAATACCTCGAGCGGGACTTGAACCCGCACGGCCATAAAGGCCACAGGATTTTAAGTCCGGCGCGTCTACCAATTCCGCCACCGAGGCCTAGAGCGGAAAACGGGACTCGAACCCGCGACCCCAACCTTGGCAAGGTTGTGCTCTACCAACTGAGCTATTTCCGCTTTTTTTAATTTTTCTGTTTGCAAAATTAATGCTTTTTTTTTAATTGCAAAATTTTTTATTAAATTTTTTATAAAATTTTTTCTAATTTTACAGTAAAATGTCTCATAATAGGAGCTTCTTCTACAATACGATAACCGTGCTTTATTTGATCTCGTCTATTAAAGACAGATTTTACTACTTCACCTACATATCTCATATGATCATTAGAATATACTCTTCGCGGTATAGTCAATCTCACGAGTTCTAGTGTTGGATAACGATCTTCTTTAGTTATAGGATCTCTATCTGCTAAAAGAGTACCGATTTCTACGCCACGCACACCACCTTCTAGATAAAATTCTACTGCTAAGGTTTGAGCTATATATTCTTCTTTAGGTACATAAGGCAAAAATTTCTTAGCGTCTACAAAAATTGCATGACCACCAGCAGGTTTTTGATAAGGTATACCAGCTTCTTCTAAAATATCACCTAATATTTTTACTTGTTTGATTCGATAATCTAAATATGTAAATTCTGTAGACTCATCCAGTCCAATAGCAAGAGCATTCATATCTCTACCTGCCATTCCACCATAAGTTACATAACCTTCATACATTATGTTAAATACACTTGTAGCTTCCCAGATTTTTTTATCTCTCATAGCAATAAAGCCTCCTATATTTACTAAACCATCTTTTTTAGCACTCATAGTCATGATATCTGCATAAGATAGCATTTCTTTTGTAATTTCTTTAATAGTTTTATTTTCATAACCTTTTTCTCTAGTTTTAATAAAATATGCATTTTCGGCAAATCTAGCACCATCTATGACCACTAATTTATTAAATTTATTTGCTACTTCTCGAACTTGTTTTAGATTTTCCATACTTACAGGTTGTCCGCCCGCAGTATTATTAGTAATAGTAATTATGATAAAAGGAATCTTTGATGCTTCATTAGTTTCTAATACTTTTACCAATTTATTAATATCAACATTCCCTTTGAAAGGATGTATAATGTCAGTATCAAAAGCTTCATCTATAGTACAATCTATTGCTGTAGCTTGTCTATATTCTATATGCCCTTTTGTAGTATCGAAATGACTATTACCAGGTATTACATCACCAGCTTTTATGAGTACAGAAAACAATACATTCTCTGCAGCTCTTCCTTGATGTGTAGGCATGAAATATGGAAATCCAAGAATTTTTTCAATAGCATTTTTTAAATTATAATATGAAGAAGCTCCAGCATAACTCTCATCACCTAACATTAATGCTGCCCACTGTCTATCGCTCATAGCTCCAGTGCCACTATCTGTTAGTAAATCTATTATAGTTTGCTCTGCTGGTAAACTAAATAAATTATAATGAGCTTCTTTAATCCATTGTTCTCGTTCATCTCTAGAACTCATCTTAATAGGCTCTACCATTTTGATTTTGTAGGGCTCAAAAAATACATCTTTCATAAAATTATTTTTTTGCAAAATTAATTTAAAAATGGAATTATACCAAAAATAACATATGGAATAAAGCATCTAGAATATCAACCCCGCTTTGATGCGTAACTAAAAGTCTAAACTCTAAGCACTTTTTTATAACGAGGTGACTGTGATATTGGTAGTTAGAGAGTGTAATGGATAGGTTTACACTAATAAACTCTTATAAACTTTATTTATTAAATTTCCCTTTATTGGGTCTTTTTAATAATAATTTTGTAAATTTGTATTATATAAATAGATAAAAATATGTGTGATGAGTAGATTATTAGTAGTTTCTAATAGATTACCTGTATCTATAGAACAGAGAAAGAATTCATTTAATATTAAACCAAGTGTGGGTGGATTAGCTACTGGGTTAGGTTCATTTTATAAAAGTTATGATAGTAGTTGGTTAGGGTGGTGTGGCATCACTTCAGATAATTTAAGCAAAAATAAAATAAATGATATAGAAATTAAATTAAAAAATGACTACTCTAATATTCCATTGTTTTTAACTGAAAATGAAGTAAATAAATATTATTATGGTTTTTGCAATAGGACTATCTGGCCATTATTTCATTGCTTTACGCAATATGTTATTTATGATGAGAAACAATGGGAATGTTATAAAAAAGTAAATAAAAAATTTTGCGATGCTATTATAAAAATAGCTGAACCAGGTGATAATATATGGATAAATGATTATCATCTGATGCTATTACCTACTATGCTTAGAAAAGAGCTACCTGATGCTAGGATTAGTTTTTTCTACATATTCCATTTCCACCATTTGAGATTTTTCACTTAATCCCGTGGAGAAAAGAAATATTAGAAGGTTTATTAGGAGCAGATTTGATAGGGTTTCATATTTATGATTATGTTCATAATTTTTTAGATAGTGTTTATAATATATTAGGCTACGATCATACTCTTGGTGAAATAATTAATAATGATAGAATTTTAAAAGTTGATAGTTTCCCTATGGGCATTGATTATGAAAGATATGCTAATGCTATAGAATTAAAAGAAGTGCGTAGAAATATGGCTCAGATACGAAGACGTATGGGAAAATATAAATTAATTTTATCAGTAGATAGACTTGATTATACTAAAGGTATTCCACAAAGATTAGAAGCTTTTGAGCAATTTTTAGAAAAATATCCAGAATATCAAGGCAAAGTTTCTTTAATTCAAGTATCTGCTCCTTCGAGAACAAAGGTATACTATTATCAACAGCTAAAAAAAGAAGTAGATGAATTAGTAGGTAGGATAAATGGTAAATATAGAACTTTTGATTGGAATCCAATCTGGTATTTTTATCGTTCCTTTCCTATAGAAAACATGGCAGCTCTATATAATGTGGCAGATATTGCTCTGGTGACACCTATCAAAGATGGTATGAATCTGATAGCTAAAGAGTTTGTCGCTACTAAATCAAATGATAAAGGCGTACTAATACTTAGTGAAATGGCTGGAGCTGCTAAAGAAATGAGTGAAGCTATCATCGTTAATCCTAATAATACCAATGAAGTGATAGAGGCTATCCATCAAGCTATAGAAATGAATGAAGATGAACAAATAAAAAGAAATAAGCAAATGCAGTTTAGACTGAAACGATACAATGTTCGTAGATGGGCTGAAGATTTTATAAACTCTTTAGATAATATAAAAAATCATCAAAATCAATTAACTTCAAAATATTTAAATATTGAGGTTATTAATAAAATAGTTCAAGATTATTCCCTTGCCCATAATAGGCTACTAGCTTTAGATTTAGATGGTACTCTAATCCCTTCGAATTTAGAGGGATATACTCCCGATAAAGAATTATTGAATTTATTAAAAAAATTATCAAATAATTCTAAAAATAAAATTGTTATTCTAAGTGGTAGACAAAAATATGATTTAGAACAAAATTTTGCAAATATTAATGTCGGATTGATTGCCGAACACGGAGCATTAATAAAACGTAACGGAGAATGGGAAAATATAGAACCATTGGATAATGATTGGATGGTAAAAATATTACCTATTATAGAATTCTACATGGATCGTACACCTCGTTCTTTTATTCAACAAAAAGAATTTTCTATCGTATGGAATTATAAAAAAGTAAATAAAAAATTAGCTGATATTAGATCTATAGAATTAAAAAATACTCTTAAAAATATGGCTCTTGCTACTAATATGAATCTTAACATATTACAAGGGCCTAAATTTATTGAAATAAAGCAAGCGGGTATCAATAAAGTTAGAGCTTTTTCTTTTTGGCTTGATGAAAAAAATTGGGACTTTATTTTAACTGCTGGTGATGATATTACTGATGAAAGCCTTTTCGAAGTTTTGCCAAATTATTCATATAGCATCAAGGTCGGACTTACACCTACAGAAGCTAAATGGTACATAGATAGTTCTGAAAAATTAATTCGTCTATTAAAAAAATTTAAGTAATCAAACCTTATTAAAAACTATCTTTTATGGATATAAAATATTTAAATATTACTTCTTTAAATGATTTTTATAATCTAATGTTTTATACGAGAGATATTAAAAAATCAATAGTAAATGATATTTTAAATAACAAGATTTGTAATTCAGAAATGATTGATTTACTGATAGATGCTTTAGAAATCTTAAATAATTTACCTGGCAATCAATATGAAAAAATCATTAATCATCACAATACTCAAGTGAAACTTAATTTATTTTATGAGATTAGCGAATTACAAAAAGATATTTACTATCTTTTGCATAAAGAACAAGATTTTTATGAATATTTATCTAACTTAAATCCTAATTTTTTTAAGCAACTGGCTGATGGTAAAGATTTTTTAGTTAATAATAAATTTAAAAATCTAATATCTGATAGAGATGGTACAGTAAATAACTACTGTGGTCGATATAATTCTTCTATTCAATCTATTTATAATGCTGTATTTTTGTCTAGATATGCTATCTACTCTGCTGATAATGCTGTAATTTTAACATCAGCACCTCTCAAAAATGTTGGTCTACTAGATATGAGTGTATCACCAGACAATCTTTTTATTTATGCTGGTTCTAAAGGTAGAGAATATCTTGATAAAAATAATAATAAACATTATTTATCAATCGATTCTGAAAAACAAAAAATATTGGACAAACTAAATAATGAAATTGATAATTTACTTAATAATGAAGAGTATCAGATTTTTGCACTTATAGGCTCTGGATTTCAGAAAAAATTTGGTCAAACTACCATTGCTCGTCAAGATATTTATAATTCAATACCTCCTGATATTTCTGAAAGTTTTTTTAATCAAATTATTAATTTAGTTAATTATATAGATCCAACTAAAAAATATTTAAGTATAGAAGATACGGGATTAGATATTGAAATCATCCTAAATATTAATAATGAAGATAATGAACTCAAAGATTTCGATAAAGGTGATGGAATCGAATTTTTAGATAGAAATATACCACTTAACATTAATGAACTAGGTGCAATAATATGCGGAGATACTAAATCAGATATACCAATGCTAACTACTGCAATTAAAAAAACAAACAAGGTAGCTGCTATATTTGTAACTAATGATGATAATCTCAAAGAGAGTATAAATAATATATGTGCAAATTCATATTTTGTTAGTTCACCAGATATTTTAGTAACGATATTAAATGAAATTAATAAATAATATATTATGAATGAATTATGTAAAGGAGCAATTTTTGATCTAGATGGTGTAGTAACTGCTAGTGCAAAGCTACATCGCGAAGCATGGAAAAAAACTTTTGATGATTTTTTAGAAAAATTTTCACAAGAAAATGGCTTAATATTAGAACCTTTTTCTTATGAATTAGATTATCCTAACTATGTAGATGGTAAACCTAGATACGAAGGTGTAAAATCTTTTTTAGAATCTCGTAATATAAATATACCATTCGGACATCCAGACGATAGCCCTGATAAAGAAACAATTTGTGGTATAGGAAATAAAAAAAATGAATTACTTCATACACTTATTAGAGAAAAAGGTGTGGAAGTATTCGGCTCAACGATAGAATTGATTAATATATTAAAACAACAAAACATTAAAGTAGGTTTGGCAACTTCTAGTAAAAATAGCTCATTGATTTTAGAAAATGCAGGATTAGAAAACTTATTTGAAACTATTGTAGACGGTGTAGTATCAGAGCAATTAGGTTTAAAAGGTAAACCAAATCCAGATATTTTCGTAACAGCTGCTCATCAATTGGGATTATATCCTACTGAATGTATGATTTTCGAAGATGCTATCTCTGGTGTAGAAGCAGGTAAAAATGGTAATTTTGCTTTAGTAGTAGGTGTAGCTCGTAGGACAGCTCCTGAATTGCTAAAAGAAAATGGCGCCGATATAGTTGTTAAAGACCTCAGTGAACTTACTTGGGAACAAATAGAAGATTGGTTTGCTAATGGTATAAATGAAAAAGCTTGGCATCTTATATATTATAAATATGATAAAAATGAAGAAATGCTTAGAGAGTCTTTAACTACTACAGGTAATGGATATTTTGCTACTAGGGGAGCTTTTGTTGGCAGTAGAATGCAAGTAGATGAGCATTATCCAGGTACATATATTGCTGGATTATATAATAGATTACCTTCACAAGTGCACGATAGAACAATTTACAATAATGATTTAGTAAACTGTCCTAATTGGTTATTGGTAGAACTGAAAATAGGAGATGGAGATTTTTTTAATCCTCTAGATTGTGAAATTCTAAAATATAAACATGACTTAAATATGCTCAATGGCATAGTAACTCGTGAAATTACTTTTAAAGACCAAAACGATAGAATTACAAATTTAAAAACTGAAAATTTCATTAGCATGGATGATATGCACGTAGGTGCTGTGAAATATCAATTCACTCCACAAAATTATTCTTCTGATATTGTAATACGCTCATCTATAGATGGTAGTGTGATTAATTATGGTGTGGCTAGATATAGAGATCTAAGCAATAAACATTTAGAAGTAATAGATGCAGCTACGATGAATGGATATATATATTTGTATTCACAAACTAACAGATCTTTTGTAAAAATATTAATTGCAGCTAAACATAAATTGTTAGAAAATGATAAAATATTAGATTTGCAAAGTGATGTAAATATACACGATGAGATAATTTCTGAATATTTTAAATTAGAAGCCGGTCAAGGGGTAACTTATACATTAGAAAAATACGTTACATTATTTACTTCTAAAGATAAGGATCGTGATACCGTAGATGAAGATATTTTTAAAATATCATTTAAAACTATTAGAAAACTAAAATCTTATGAAAAATTATTAGATAAACATATAAAAGCTTGGCAAAAACTTTGGGAAGAGAAAGATTATGTAATAGAAGGAGATAGATTTTCTCAATTAGCAGTTAGGCTATATTCATATCATTTATTAGTAACTGCCAACATATTTAATAAATACATAGATACAGGAGCACCAGCCAGAGGATGGCATGGTGAAGCATATAGAGGTCATATTTTCTGGGATGAAATTTTTATTTTCCCTTTTTTTAATATATGGAACCCAGAGATTACTAAAAATTTATTAATGTATAGATATCGTAGATTAGATGCAGCTCTCCGATATGCTAGAGATAATGGTTATGAAGGTGCTATGTATCCTTGGCAATCGGCTGATACTGGTGATGAAGAAACTCAAGAGCTACATTATAATCCTATTTCTGGTAAATGGGACCCTGATCTCAGCAGATTGCAACGACATGTATCTTTAGCAATATCTTATAATATTTGGGTGTATTTTTATGTAACTCGAGATTTAGATTTTTTGCATAATTATGGAATAGAAATGATGCTAGAGATAGCTCGCTTTTTTTCTAGTATTATTGAATATAATAAAGTTGATGGTAGATATCATATATATGGGGTAATGGGACCAGACGAATTTCACGAAAAATATCCTAATGCCGAAAAGGGTGGCATCGATGATAATGCTTATACTAATATAATGACAGCATGGATAATGCACAAAACTATCGAAACTTATGAATATTTACCCAAAAAAGAAAAAGACAGATTAAAAAGAAAAATAGGTTTCAAAGAAGAAGAAATAGCACTATGGAAAGAGATAGTAAGTAAATTATATGTTGAGATAACTGATGAAGGTATAATTTCTCAATTTGCTGGCTATATGAATCTAAAAGAACTAAATTGGCAACATTATAAAGATAAATATGGTAATATAGGCAGAATGGATCGTATTCTTAAAGCCGAAGGCGATAGCCCAGACAACTATAAACTTTCTAAACAAGCAGATGTGTTGATGATTTATTACTTTTTATCTCCTGGACAGCTTAAACATATTTTAGAGCTTATGGGTTATCATATTGGTGATGAGCTTGAGTTTATGAGAAAAAACTATAATTATTATATTCAGAGAACCTCACATGGTTCTACTCTGAGCTTTGTAGTACATTCTGCCATACTTATATATCTGAAAGATAGCTATGATGATATGTGGAATTGGTTTTTAACAGCTCTCAAAAGTGATATCTATGATTTACAAGGTGGTACAACTAGAGAAGGAATACATGCTGGACTGATGGGTGGCACATTAGATATTATATTCAAAAGTTTTGCAGGTATTAATCTTTTCAAAAATCGCTTTCGTATTGACCCTGTCTTACCTAAACATTGGAAAAAATTATCTTTTAATTTTTGCCATAGACATAATTGGTTTAACATAGAAATAACTCAAAATACTATTCTCATAAAAGGTAAAACATTAAAAGATGGTGATAGAGTAGCAGTAGAATATAAAAATAAACGTTACCAATTATATAAAGATCAGTTTGTTTTTATTAAACATAAATAACCATTTTTTTAATTTTTATTTTATTATTTTGTTTTTGTACTTTTTAATGTAATATCTTAAAAAAAAATTAATATTTTTGCAAAAATTTAGTTCTATGTATTGGCGTATATATATTGTACTTACTTTACTACTTTCTTTTTTATTAATGTGTTATGCATTTTATTTTCATCCACCACAAATCAAGAAAAAAAATTGGTATTATATATGGCTGATACTTTTATCTATTATTATAATTTCAATTATAATTTTAATATTTACTAAAGTTAATTCTGGATTTTCTACAATAATAGGTACGTTTTTTATATATATTATAATATTTTCATTGTTTTATGCTATCATTCATCTTGTTGGTTGGTTTTTTAAAAAAGAGAATAGATTAAAAATACAGAAATTTGCTTTTAGCTTTGCATCTATAGTATTAATAATAATAGTAATAGGTAATTTGTTTTATTCTAATAGAGTTGTTCTTAAAAACTATGATCTATACTATGATAATTTACCAGAGAGTTTTAATGGCTACACTATTGCACAAATTTCTGATATACATCTTGGCTCTTTCATTAATGACCATAAATTAAAACGAGCTACTGAAAAGATTAATAAATTACAGCCAGATATAATAATATTCACAGGAGATATAGTAAACTCGAGTATGCGAGAAATAAAACCAGAATATATAAAGCAATTGAAGAATATGAATGCACCTATTAAGCTAGCAATACTTGGTAATCACGATTATCACGACTTTCATAAATTTAGCCATTATTGGGGAAATAGACCATTAGAACCTAAAATTGCTCTTTCTGATTCTATAACTATGATATTAGAGCAATGTGGTTTTACGGTATTGAGAGACAGTATTTATTATGTTCAAAAAAATATGGACTCTATAGCTTTTGTAGGTCTCAATAATTATGGTAAACCTCCATTCTCTGTTTTTGGAAATATTCATAATGTTTTAAATGAAGTTCCCAAAAATTTGTTTTCTATTATTTTAGTTCATGACCCATTTTATTGGTCTGAAGGCTTATTTGATGAATTCCCCCTTACACTATCGGGACATACTCATGGTGGACAATTTGGTTTTTTTATTAATAAAAAATTAAGACTTTCTCCGGCTAGTATTAATGGTAAAACTGGCGGTTTATATACTAATGAGAATAATAATAATAATTTGATAATAAATACAGGATTAGGACATGTAATAGCCAACTTTCATTTTGGTTTTTCGTCTCAAATAGCTGTCATCAAATTACTTAAAAAATGATAACTCGTATTAAAACAAATGAAAAAATAATATTTTTGACAATAGATGATGCTCCTACCTCTATATCTACACCACAAACTTTAGAATTTTTAAAATATTATAATGTAAAAGCTACATTTTTTTGTATTGGGAAAAACATAATTGAAGATCAAGAATTAACTCAAAGAATTATTACAGATGGACATCAAATAGCAAATCATTCCTTTTCTCATTTAAATGGATGGAAAACTAGCAAAAATAAATATATTTCAGATGTTAATAAAGGTAAATCATTGACAAATAGTAATTTTTTTCGCCCTCCATATGGTAAGATTTCTCCGTTACAATACTTATATTTGTATAAAAATTATAGAATAATTCTGTGGACCATGATGGTATATGATTTTGATAAAAAAAGAAGTTTAGAAAAAGATAAAAAATTATTAGAAAAATATTTACAACCTGGCTCTATATTTACATTTCATGATAATCAAAAAGCTATTGATAAAAAAAATATATTGCTTCCATATTTTATAGAATTAGCTCTTAAACGGAATTTTCGTTTCGAACCTTTAGATAAATATGTATTATAATTACATGAATTGCCATTACAATATCATAAAAATGACAAATTATTTCTAAAAGAATATTTAAATACGAGCAGACAATTAATTTTGAAATTATTCTCTTAATATAAAAATATTTTGAAGATATATTATCTAAACTGCTATTTCAATTACAAAAAATATGAAATATTAAAAAAATTATTTAAATTTGTAAAAAATAATTTATATGAAAAAGTATATTGCAATTATTATGGTTTCAATGTCTATTAATTTTCTATATAGTCAATCAAACATTAATCTGCCTGCTTGGAATGTAAGTAAATTATATATTAACGGAATCACAGATAATAATAGAGCAGATTATCTAGCAAGGGCATTAGAAAAAATTGATTTAGCCATTTTTGCTGCATTTTCTTCAGTAGATGGTTATGGATATGTGATATACCCAAATTCACAGAACATTGAAAACATCATTGATTACATTAATCAAGCATTGACAGACTATGAAGTAATTAAAAATGAGACTATGCAATTAATAAAAGATTTGTATTTAGAAATTTATTCTATGAGGAATAATATTAAATCAAAAGATATAGAGAACCAAATGCCGAAATATATACAGTTAGGGCCTAAAAATGAATTATCAACGCAGCTATATGAACTAGCAAAGCAAATATGGATAGAGAGATATTCAGAGGCAAATGAATAGTTAAAAATTAATAAAAAATTAGCGATGAATTATCATCGCTATTTTTTTATTAATTTCTAATAGATTATTTTTTCATTCGCCCGTGATAACATTGTTCACCATGATTTTGTATATTACCTTGTTGGTGCATACACCCCTGCATCATATTATGTTGTGAACATGACTGATTGCAATGTTGCATATTATTACAACACTGTCCCATCTTGTTTTTTCTTTGATTCATGTTAAATTTTTTATCCCAGAAATTTTTTTGATCTTCATTCAACAAGTTTCTAACAGCATCATGGAAAGATAATTTTTCTTTTGCTAACTGCAATTTTATATTATAGATTTCATCAAGTAGTTTCTCTGCGTCAGCTGCATTATATGAAGCCCACGAAGTAGCTGTATTCATTTGTGCTTTTTTCTCTTCTAATTGATTTTTTAGTATAGTCATCTGCTTAATATGTGCAGTATGCAAAGTTGTTATTTGCTCTTTTTGTTGATCTGTAAGATTAGGAATTTTTTGCCATCCACGTGCTTTTTGTGGTTGCTCTACTACCTGTGAAGTAGGAGGAGCTTGGGGTGGAGAAGATGGTTGAACTTTTTTCTGAACTTTTTTCTGTGCCATCAAAGGATAACTTCCCACAACAATGATGGACATCATTAAAATACTCATTAATTTTTTCATAGCTTTTATATTTTTTATTGTTTGGTTTACAACGTGGTTTAAATTTATCTTTCATATTTTCAAAAAAGATATTATATTGTTCTTTATCAAGAATTGATTTTACAACTGTCAAGTGTTTAACGAGTTCTTGATGCATTTTTCTATCAAAATGAACAAGGCTATCTATATATTTATTTATTATAATTGTATCAGTATTATCTTTATTTAATTGTCTAAATAAAGAATCTCTAATAATGTTCATCGAATCGGCAAAAATTTTAATATGTGATCTATATAAATGCATCTCGTTTTTCATATCAAGCTCTTGTTTAGGAGATAATTGTAAATCATCCAAGAGAGGTCTATGTTTTTCATGTTTAGGAAATTTCCACTCTATTGTTTGACTTTGTTTTTCTAATTTATTTATTTTACTATGATCATAAATTATAATTATTAATAAAGCAATATTTACTCCAATAGAAATGCCAAATAAAATAATTAATGTTTTCGTTTTCATTGTTCATTATTATTTAAAAAATTAGTAAACATAACGTCAGTATAATAATAATGAGTTTCATCATTATAATTAATATTTATACTATGTGATTCCGAAAAGAGGAATATATATAAAGCTATAATTATAGTAACTATTGCAGCAACCCAAGGGATAGTATTTACTAAAGTTCTTTTTGGAATAACTTTTTGCCATGGATGTGCTTGTAACCTTTGATTCAATATTTTTAAATTGTAATCAGTAGGTTGGTCCCAACATTCATCTAGTGTTAAATGTAAATCAATATCCAATAATATAGCCAATTGTTTACATTTCTCACAATTATTAATATGAGATAAATCAGCATTTGAAAGCTCTTCAACTGATTTTTCAATTAAAAATTTTTGTATTTCATCGCAATTCATATTTATTAGACATTTAAATTAAAAAAAACTTGCGTTTTATTTTGAAATATTATTTTATTATTTAAACACCATTTTTTATACTATAAAAAATCACTAATAAAAAGCAATAATTATTTTTTTTAGCAAATTATAAAATATTATCTATAATTTGCTAAATATTTTTTTAAATTTTTTCTAGCTCTGAAAAGCAAAGATTCTACAGAAGATACACTTATGTTTAGTATTTCTGAAACTTCTTTATAATGAAATCCTTCATAGTAAAATAATTGTAGAACTAATTTTTGATTTAAAGGCAGTTTATCAATAGCTTTTTTAATTAAAATATTTCTTTCTTTGCTATCTAATAATTGTTCTATTGAAATTGGATCAGCTGGTTCGTAGGTATATTTTTCATTATCATCATCTAAATTCTCATTTGTAAATTTATTAAAATTTACAATTCTTTGATTTTTTTTTAATTGATTAAGAGATAAATTAATAGCAATTCTATAAAGCCAGGTTTTAGGATCTGACTGAGCTCTGAACCCATACCAATTTTCCCATGCTTTTACATACGTATCTTGAACTATATCCATAGCTACCTCCTCATCTTTTAATATATTAAGAGCCAAACGAAATAGTGGTTTTTGAGTTTTTTCTACTAATTCATCAAATATTTTTATATTACTATCATTAAATCTTTTCATAGTAATAAAATGAGAAGTTGCATAATTTTAAATGAAAATTTTTGCAAATTAAAGGATTTTTTAGAATATTAATTAAACGGATTTATAAAAAGTGTGGAAAAGGCAAGTAAAAGATTAATCTTTTAAAATCAATATTGGATTTAATCTCAACTCCATATACACATACCATGCTTGCCGATCTGATGAAGCTAAATTAAGCATCCTGCCTACATCTTCTATCAATTTCTTTAACAAATATTTGTGTTTTATTATATACCACATTATGTAGCTTTGCAGATATTTGGTAGCTACACCTTTGAATTTATAATTTATCCAATTCACAAATATGCCTGTATGCTTCTCTATAGCTGTCAATCCATACAAATCATTTTTACTCTTTTTATTTTTTATTAACTCTTTTCTCCTAAGTTCTTTGGCTTGTATATTTCGCAATTCTTCATCGTCATCACTACATATTACACCATTTTTTGAGATTTTTGTTGTCAATATCTTTTCTATATGTGCTTGCCTTACCTTTTGGAAGCCTACAACATTAAAAAGCATATTACCACTTCTATCTTGAGTAGCTAGCACAGCTACTTTTTGAAGTCTTCGTATTTTGGCTATTAATTTGTCCATTGCATTACGCTTTCTTCTGCCTTTTTCAGAGTATTCCATGAGTAATTGTTTCAACTCGATAATGCCAAAAAAATTTACATTATTATCAAAGCTCCTGAGAGCTGCTAGTATCCTATGTCGCCATGCAAAGCTTGTTGGTAAGCTTATACCCACCTCATCAGCACATTGTTGTAAGGTTTTATCTTCAAGCATGCAGCGAATGTAACCAAGCATTTTTTCACGTTTTTGAATTTTATAAACGAAAGTGCCAGTAGTTACTCTAAAGTTCCTACCACAATCTTTACAAATATAAAGTTGCTGCCCTTGTTGTCTGCCGTTCTTGATGATATTACTACTTTCACAATTGGGACACAGAGGAGCAGCACTCAGAGTTTTTACCTCTTGATAATCTACTGCATCAGCTTCTTTCTCCAATAATAGATTGTAGAGATTATCTAAAAATGCGAGATTTTCTTGCTTGCCCATAGAGATATACTCTTCTACGTCTTCGATTATCTGTTTCATAATTCTAATAATTTTTTACAAATATATAAAAATTTTTAAAAAGTTATCCAATATAGATTTAAAAATTTATTTAACTCCTCTCACACCACCACCTTATCCATTACCACCCAATATCCACTTATTATTACTACCATCATCTGATATATTATCCTCTTCCATGTTAATTCCTCTTTTATTATTATTTTTTGTAAACTCATTGACAAAAGCCATACATATATTAACATCGCATTTTCAAAATTTTTTAGTGGTAAAAGTGTGGTCATGAGCATTATTATTATGATTTCTAATATTATTATCCACGTTTGTCTTCTTATGCTTACCAATTGTTTTTGCATCCAAGGATATACGGTAATGCAACTGATAAGCGCAAACACAATTATTCCTATTATTTTGTAAGAAACTTGAGAAAAATGCCATTCTAGTAGAGATAATTTTATATTATTAAAAAAGTATTGATTTAAAAAGTTATAATCTATCGTATATATTAATATGCTCATTGTTATGAAACCTAATATGGGCGATATAATTTTTTTTATGTTTATTATGTCTTTAAATGATATTGTTATATATAATGATACTAGTACCAATATAAATATGGGATTTATTAATATAAATATCGAAATTAATATTCCATAAATATATAATTCGTATATATTAAAATAATTTTTTTTAAGTAAAAATGTTTGAAATGCAAACCATATTAATGATATAAGACTTTGCTCAATGTAATTATTTGATTTTATCAAAATTAATAGTAAAGTGAATGTTGGTAATATAGATATTATATATTTTATAGTATAATTTGTTTTTTTATTATATGAAATAATGAAGATTAGAATTGTTGTAATAATGAAAGGAATAATAGGAAAAGTATTGATTGGAGATATATATTTGAAATTATATGTTATTTTGGGTTGGTTAATAATTAGATAAATTATTATGATAGAAATAGCAATATTCAGAATTAGAATTATTTTATCAAATAGTTTAATACTTTTGGATTTATTTCGCATAATTGATAAGTAGCAATAATATTATTTTTTAATAAATTTAAAAATTATTTTTAAGATTTAATAAGTCATCGCCAATATCTTTTCGATAATATATTCCATCAAAGTGTATTTTTTTAATGTCATTATAGGCCATTAATTGTGCTGCTCGTAGTGAATCTCCATAGCCTACTATGTATAGAACTCTTCCTCCTGATGTTACGATATTGCCGTGACTATCTAGTTGTGTGCCTCCGTGAAATATGAAAGAGTCTATTTTTTCATTTTTTATTTCAATAATTTTATTTTTTTCATAATTATTTGGATATCCTTTAGATGCCAAAGTGATGCAGCAATGATATAATTGATTAGTTTCTATTTTATATTTATTTAGATTTTCATTTTTTATGGATAAGCATAATTCGGTGAATGATGTTTTAAATCTAGGTATTACAACTTGAGTTTCTGGATCACCTAATCTCACATTATATTCTAGCAGATATGGTTCATTATTTTTTATTATTATGCCAAAGAATATAAATCCATTAAATGATATTTTCATATCTTGCAATCCAAATAATGTGGGATGTATTATTTTGCTAATAATTTTATCTTTCAAGGGTTCATTTAATAAATTTGTAGGTGATACAGACCCCATACCACCTGTATTTAGACCAGTATCTCCTTCGCCTATTTTTTTATAGTCTTTAGCTTCTGGTAGTAATACATAGTCTTTGCCATTAGTAGCTATGAAAGCACTCATTTCTATACCATCAATAAATTCTTCTATTACAATTTCTTTACCTGCTTCTCCTAATGCATTCTGATAAAAAAATTGTGATATTGTTTCTCTAGCTTCATTAATATCATTTGTTATTACTACACCTTTGCCAGCAGCGAGGCCAGAAGCTTTTATTACATATGGTGCGGTTAAACTATTTAGAAAAATATTAGCTTCTTCAAATTGTGTGTGATTAAAATTTGCAAAATTTGCTGTAGGTATTTGATATTTTTGCATAAATTTTTTTGCAAAAGTTTTGCTAGATTCTAATTTAGCTGCTTGCTGTGTTGGTCCAATAAATATTTTTTTATTTAGTGAAGTATCATTATTAAAGTAATCTGCTATACCATTAGCTAATGGTTGTTCGGGACCACAAATTATCAAATCTATATTATTCTCTAATACTATTTTTTTTATTTGTTCAAAATTATTTAAATCACTTTTGATGGCATATTTAGCAGTACCTCCGTTGCCTGGTGTTATGAGTACATTATTTTCACCTAATTCTTGTTGAATTTTATAAAAAATTGCATGTTCACGACCTCCTGAGCCTATTATTAAAGCTTTCATATAAAAATTAAAATTTTACTTATTATTTTCATCTTTGTAAACAAAATATTTACGTAATTCGAAATTTGTCCCTAGATAGAGCCTTCTCACTTCTTCATCATTTGCTAAATCCTCAGCAGAACCACTTTTCATTATAGTACCATCGATTAGTAAATATGCTCTATCAGTTATTGATAAAGTCTCGTGAACATTATGATCTGTTATTAATATTCCAATATTTTTGGTTTTTAGTCTATAAATTATCGATTGTATATCTTCTACAGCTATGGGATCGATGCCAGCAAAAGGTTCGTCTAATAGCATAAATTTAGGATCTATAGCTAGCGAACGAGCTATCTCTGTTCTACGTCTTTCTCCACCACTGAGTTGTATTCCCTTACTTTTTCTAATGTGCTGTAACCCGAATTCATCTAATAATTGTTCGAGTTTTTCATTTTGCTCTTTTTGTGTTAATTTAGTGAATTCTAATGCTACTCGGATGTTATTCTCTACTGATAAATTTCTAAAAATACTCGGCTCTTGTGCTAAATATCCAAGACCTAGTTTTGCTCTTTGATACATCGGGTATGTGGTCATATCTAAATCATCCAGATATACTTTACCTTCGTTTGGTTTTATGATACCTACTATCATATAAAATGAAGTGGTTTTCCCTGCTCCATTGGGTCCTAGTAAGCCTACTATTTCACCTTGATTTACATTAAAAGATACTCCTTTTACTACTGTCCTTTTGCCATATATTTTTACTAAATTATCAGCTTTTAATTCCATTGATATTTTTCTAATTTTTCTGATTTCAAAATTAATAATAATTATGCTAATCAAAATTAAAAAGCTTTTAACATCTATTATGTCTTTATTTAAAATTAATAGAAATGGGAGTTTAGTTAATAAATTAAAAAAAAAACAACTATATTTTTATATTCTCATTAATAATTTTGCTTAATTTTATAAAAATTTTACTAATGCAGACTAATAATTTAATTTTTCCGACTGATAAATTAAAAATTATTGAAAAAAATGGAGTCATTTATGTCTATGATATTATCAGAATGCGTTTCGTAAAGTGTACTCCAGAGGAATACGTTAGGCAGGCTCTTATAAATTATTTAGTAAATGATTTGCATTATCCTAAGGAATTAATGTCAATAGAAAACGAGATAATTATTAATAAACAATCAAGAAGGTTTGATCTTGTTATTTTTAGCCGTAATATTTCTCCATTGCTCTTAGTCGAGGTTAAAGCTCCTAATATACCAATAAATGAAAATGTTCTTTATCAGCTAGCTCAGTATAATTATTCAGTAAAGTCTCAGTATTGGCTATTGACTAATGGTTTGGCTTTGTACTTTATGAAGTATGATAATCAGATTAATAAAATTATTATTAAAAATGAATTACCTAAATGGGAAGATTTAAAATAGATCAAAAAATATTTTTTATTTGGTTCTATATCGTTTTGAGTGGGTAAAGATTAGTTTTTTCAATAATTAGCTTATAAAAACTTTAATCCATCACTCATTATTCCTATACTTCTAAATTCCTCAATATTAATTTATAATTTGTGCTCATTTGTGTGCATTTGTGGATTAATAACCACAATTAAACAATTAAATATTAACTTAAATAATTAACCTACAATAAATGTAATAGAACCTTTTATTTGATTTTAATCAATGTTTATTAGTTAATCTTTCTTTTTTGTTATTTTTTCTTTATTTATTTTTGTAAAAAAATTACTGTTAGTTTCTTATTTTTTAATAACAAATAGATGAAAGCTCCATCTTTAAAAGACTATTACAATAGCATTATCAAAAGGGCAAAAAGTCAAAAAAATTTTTTGTCTTTATTAAGTGGTAATGTGATATCTCAAATAATACCTTTTCTCATAGCTCCTATTATTACTAGAATTTTTACTCCGATAGATTTCGCTGTTCAGGCTAATTTTATTGCATTGATTATGCTTATTAGTTCTGTAGCTGCACTTAGGTACGAGGTAGCAATAGTTTTGCCTCGCAATCATAGAAAAGCTCGTGCTATAGCTTCACTTTCTTTTATTTTAATCATTATTTTTTCTTTATTATCTAATGTTTTATTGTTCTTAAAAGATTTTATTACTCGAGTTTACAATGATCAAGTATTACCTCAATATATTTGGTTAGTTAGTTTAGCAGTCCTTGTGGTAGCCTCTTATAATACATTTCATAATATTTGTTTACGTTATGGATTATTCAAAAATTTATCTTATAGTAAAATAGCACAATCTACTCTGGGTCAGCTTTTAATTGCTGCGTGGGGCTACTGGCAGTGGGGCGGGAATGGACTAATTTATGGTTGGTTTTTTGGACAATTACTGTCTATGGTTTATCTCTATGTTATTATTAAGCAAAAGACTGATTTTAAACTGTTATGGAATTTTAAACTCATTAGAAAAGTAGCTTGTGAATATAAAAAATTCCCTTTAGTGAATAGTGTGCACACAGTAGCTGATACTTTTTCTCAACAATTTTTTCTCTTTTGGCTTATTACTTATTTTTTTGGTGCAGAAACCTTAGGTCTTTTTTCTATTGTTATTAAATATCTGAGAATACCTATACAGCTTATTGGCAATGCTTTATCTCAAGTATTTTATAAAGATGCTGCTCAGACTTATCATGATAAAAATAGCCTTCAAAAATTGTTTTTAAAAAATTTAAAAACAACACTTTTATTTGCTTTACCATTTCTTTTAATTATTGGTTTAGGTGGTAGAGTACTTTTTACATTTTATTTGGGTGATCAATGGTCTCAGGCTGGTGTATATGCTCAATATTATGTTTTGTCAATGTTTTTCTATTTTCTTATTTTACCTGTTAATTCATTGCCTTTAGTAGTAGATAAACAAGAATTAGATTTTGTTTTTGCTATTATTAATTATGTGTTGAGCTTAGGCACTATTATTATAATGGCTGTGTTAGGCTATTCTTTTGCTAAAATATTAATAGCATATACTATTGTACAATCTGTTGTTTACATTTTTACTGGTATATGGTATTTTTATCTAGCTTATAAAGCTGACAAGTTGAATATGAAAATCAATAATTAGCTTTTTATTACTATGTCTATTTATTTACAATAATAATTTTAATTTTGCGTTTAAATATTTATGAAAAGAATAAGCATTACTATTTTACTTTCTATTTTACTTATCACTAGTTATGCTCAGAATGAGAGTATGATGAATCTTGTTACTTTTGATATGAAACCTATACATTTTGGTTTTATATTAGGACTCAATAGTATGTCTTTTAGTACTAAAGTGAAACCCAATGATACTCTTTTAACTGCTGTTCCTAAGCCACAAAGTGGCTTTGAAATTGGCATTACCGCAGATATTCGTTTAGCTTCTCATCTTAATCTTAGATTTATTCCTGGTCTTTCTTTTGGCACTAGAAAAATTGATTTCACCCTCAGACAACCTGATGGTTCTATCGAGACTGTTACTAAAACTGCTGAATCTACTTTATTAGATTTTCCTCTATATTTAAAATATAAAACTGATAGATTGACAAATTTTAGAGCATATGCTTTAGCTGGAGCTCAATATAGCATAGATCTAGCTTCTCAATCTAAAAAAAAGGAGGATAATATAGAACTTTTAAAAATTAATCCACATAACTTTCAATTTATCATTGGTGGTGGTACAGATTTTTATTTGAAATATTTTAAATTTGGTATAGAGCTTAGAATGGCCTATGGCTTAAATGACATTACAACTCGTAGAGGGACTGTTTTTGACAAAAATTTACAATATATAAAATCAAAAATTTTTTGGATCGTTTTTACTTTTGAATAATTTTTTATTAAAAAATTCTTTTCTAATTTTGTTAAATAATTAAAATTAATCCTAAATGAGAAAAATATTAAATCTAATTTTATTGATGGTTTTATCTAATATGATTTTTGCTCAGGAGTACTTAACTCCACTTAATTATAATCCTTATCTAATTAATTATAAAATATCTAAAGACGAAATTGACAATAAATCTATTAATCAATTAAAATTACCTGTTGTAATTGATTTAGCTAATCATTATGGTTTCCCCCCAAGTAGATTTTTTACAGATAGCACAGCATTTTGCAATAATGAATATTCATATCATCCATTTACTAATGGCATCATCACATTGGATGCATTAGACAAATCAGGTAAAATCTATGAGCATGCTCAATTTACTCCTTTTCCGGCTGACACTCTTACTTCATGTTACATTAGATTAGATAGTTTCTTTGTTGGCTTTGCACATCCATTACATATCAGCGATTCTATTTATTTTAGTTTTGCTTTTCAGCCTCAGGGCTTGGGTGATGCTCCTGAAACTAAAGATTCTTTAATTTTGGAATTCTACGATAGCATAAACCAAATTTGGCATAAAATGTGGGCATGTGAAGGTATGTCCTTGCAATCTTTTATTGACTCTTTCGGTAAACCCTGGAAGGTAGTAATGATACCTATATTAAATGATTATTTTTTAAATTCACATTTTAGATTTAGATTTCGTAATTATGCTAGCATAGCAGATAATCAAATTCCTAATTGGAATGGTAATGGCGATATATGGAATATTGATTATATAGTTATTAATAAAAATAGACACTGGTACGACACATTGCCTGTAGATTTGGCTTTCAGAGGTCAGAAATATTCTTTATTAAAAAATTATGTATCTATGCCTTGGAAACAATTTTTAGCTGATGCTAATGCTGAAATGGCTACTGATTTTTCTATTCCTTATTCTAATTATTCTAACCAGACTTGTAATGTTACAGAATATATTAATATTGTGGATAAAGCTGGCGTAGGAACTCCTTATAATCCATCTTTGAGTGCACTGAATATTTTACCTTTTTCTGATACAATCTTTGCTAGAAATTCTTTACCTTATATATTTAATACAGATTCAGATAGTACTGCTGAGTTTATAGTTACTTTTGCTATTAATACTGCCACTATTCCTGATACTATTACTCAAAATGATACTGTTAAATTTAATCAAAATTTTTATAATTATTTCTCTTATGATTGCGGAATACCTACTGCAGGATATGGTTTATCTGGTTATAATGCTAAACTGGCTTATAAATTTAAATTAAATTCTCCAGATACTCTCAGAACAATTCAAATTTTTTTTAATCCTTTATCATCAATTGTTGATTATGATTATTTTAGCTTGTGTGTTTGGAATGATCTTAATGGGACACCAGGTAATATCATTTATCAAGAAGATAAACTTTTACCTCAAAATACTGATGATTTTGGGAAATTTTATAATTATATCTTAAACCAACCTGTAGCCTTACCTTCAGGAATATTTTATATAGGATTTGAACAATATCAAAATAATAATATCAATATTGGCTTTGATATGAATAATGATGCTCATCAGTTTATTTTTTATAATGTAGATGGCACATGGAGAAATTCTCAATTTAGTGGTGCTTTGATGATGAGACCTATTATTGGAGATAGTCCATATCCTTATATTTCATCTATGTGTAATTATGAAAGTCTCTCTGAGATTAGTGTTTATCCTAATCCTGTTTCTGTAAATTCTTATATTACTATTTTAGCGCCAAATTTAGAACAATGGCAATTATTTGATATTAGTGGCCAATTAATATCTTCTGGGAATTCTAATCGTTTTTCTATTGCAACTTCAGGTATATACATTCTTAGAATTAATAAAACTTATAATTATAAAATTGTAGTATTTTAATTGCTTTTTTATGTCTAAAAAAAATAAAATAACTATTAGAGAATTACCTAATATTGAAAGACCAAGGGAAAAATTAATTAAATATGGTCCAGATAAATTATCTGACCAAGAATTATTAGCTATTCTTTTACGTTCAGGTACTAAAGACGAAAATGTTTTAGATTTAGCAGGCAATATCTTAAAAAAATTTTCTAAATATAAATTGCCTTATTTAAATTATAATGATTTAAGAGTTTATCCTGGACTAGGACCAGCTAAAGCTTGCGAAATAATCGCTTGTTTCGAATTAGGAAAAAGATTTTTAAAAGATAAGCAAACTAGACTCTATATGAAGCCTTCTCAAGTATGGGAAGTTTTGAAAGATATTAGAGAAAGTAAAAAAGAACATTTTGTTATTTTTTATTTAGATACTAAAAATCAAGAAATCACTCAAGAAATTATTTCTATAGGTACTCTAAATGCTAGTTTAGTTCATCCAAGAGAAGTTTTCGAACCTGCTGTCAGAAATCTTGCTTCTCAGATTATTGTAGCTCATAATCATCCATCTGGGGATAATACTCCTTCGCAAGAAGACTTAAATATTACTCAAAAATTGGTTGAATCTGGTAAAATTCTTGGTATTGAGGTTATAGACCATGTTATTGTTTCTAAAAATAACTTTTTTAGTTTTAGAGATAATAAATTATTATAAAAAAATATTAAAAAAAATTTGGTAGGATAAAAAAAAGTTAATACTTTTGCATTCTCAAAAAAGGGAAAAAGGTAGATGGAGATGATGGAGGCTATAATGGCAGCCATGTGCAAGAAAGAGGGGGGATAATAAAAAGAGGTAGGTAAAAGAGTAAGTAGAGCAAAAAAAACAGGATTGAGGAAAAATTTTTTAAAAGAATTGAAAAAAATTTGGTAGGATAAAAAAAAGTATATAATTTTGCATTCCCAAAAAGGGGAAAAAGGCAGAGAGATGAGAGATAAAAGTGCAGAGAGGTAAGATGGATGGGGATGTAAAGAGTGTGATGAGGAGAAAAGAGAATAAAGACGAAGAAATAATATTAAGGAAGTAAATTGAGGAGATGAGGGGAGTAAGGGGAAGAAGAGTTTAACAAAAGCGAGAGAAGAGGAGGATCAAGAAATAAGTACAATAGAAAAAGTATGGAGAGTTTGATCCTGGCTCAGGATGAACGCTAGCGGCAGGCTTAATACATGCAAGTTGAGGGGCAGCATGATATACGTAAGTATATTGATGGCGACCGGCGGACGGGTGAGTAAAAGGTAGGAGACCTACCTCATACAGGG
>LFRM01351450.1_pt1 | contig 50019 bp, 41 predicted proteins | sample 618341 | NCBI WGS metagenome assembly LFRM01 (sample SAMN03654438, study PRJNA283298) | anaerobic digester metagenome | isolation source: pool of bioreactors CSTR01a, CSTR02a, and CSTR03a thermophilic anaerobic... | place: Denmark: Kgs. Lyngby | collected 2014-05-21 | reverse complement strand
CACCGATACAAATGCCGGAAGCGACGGACCAAGACGGATGTTTTTAATACCAAGGTGAAGAAGTGTCAGTAAAATGCAGACGGCTTTCTGCTCGTACCAGGACAGCACATAAGAAAGCGGCAGTTCGGATCATTTTCTCTCTCACTTTTCAATGGACATTTTTTCGGCAAATGTAAGGTATCGTAAAAAATATTTTTGGTAGCGGCTGCGAATTATCCCTTCACTTTTCAATGGACATTTTCCGAAGGTTTTTCTACCTCCCGGCAGAAAAAATTTTGGCAGCGGCAGGGAGAACGTGCGGCATTTGCCGCATAAGCAGGGTTTGGGGAAGGCACTCCCCAACAAGATTTCCGATGGGACAGAATGAGCAGGACGGCGAATTATGGCACCTCGGTAGAATCTTGCTCTGACTACTCACGCTATCCCCATGTACGCCGTTTCCGATTTTCCCTTTCACTCCCTTCAACACATGGTTTTGATAATTTGCCAAAGATCGCAGAGACTTTTTTGAAAAAAGAGTATAAAAAACGCCGCAGACTTTTTTGAAAATCTGTGGCGATGATTAACGGACGATTCAATCTTCGTTCACATAATTGTCACAAAGAAAATTTGGAAAACCATTGATATATCGGTAAAATTATGCTATCTTTAAGTTGCAGATACAAGATGTGTGTCTGACACTTAAAATGATTGGAAGTTAACATCATGCGTCGTTTTACCATTACCCAGTTTGGCGTATGCCGCAAACGATTTTGGTGCAGTCCCCTAAAGGAGGAATATACAATGAAAAAATTAATTGGGATTTTACTGTCTCTCGTGATTTTGATTTCTCTCTCTGCGTGTGCCAACAATGAACAGGAGAAGTCAAACATTGCTGCTAAGAACACAGACAAGGTCATTGACAACATAAATATACAAATTGTATCTCAAGGTACGCTGGGTGAAGGAGAACGCATTGTGTCTGTCGATTCCGATGTAGGATTTGTTGATAGAGAAACGGATTTGCCGAAGACGTTCCCTGTTTATGTCAATGACTATGCTTACGGGCATGAGGGTCCCTTGTACGATGTAACCGACGCTTTAAAAGCCACAATTTCCCAAAATCTTTCGAGTTATTTAGGGCTACTATACGATGATTTCTCTTCTCAGAAGGTAAAGTATTCTTCGGATTCCAGTCGTGAATATGAGGTATACTATGTCAACAACGCTACCGAAGTTCACTCTCTTATGAACAGCATTTCCGTACTATCCAGTGATTATGACATTTCAAACCACATCACGGATGAAGAACTTTTGGGCAATGCGCTTGTGAAAGCAGCTGTATCTTATTTGAACCTAACCGATCCAGTGGTAACACAAACCGTGGAATATAAAACTGATGGGACAGAGGAACTGCGTACTTATATAGTTACCGAAAAAACAAGTGATGCTTTCCAGAATGCTCTCAATCGTAGCTTTTCATGTATAACAGTTACTAAATATGCGGATTCAAGCGATGTTATTGTACAAATAAGTGATGTAGCAACGGAATGTCTATCAAAGCATGCTGACTATCCGGCTCTCTCATACTCAGATGCCCTTGCTGCACTAACCTCTTATTATCCTAATATGGAAACAGCCAATGTTAAAACAGAGATTTATTACAGTGCAACAGTTCAGCCAGGATATTTCTTCCCGTGCTATCGGTTTTACATTAAAGACGGAGTTGCAACACGAAGCACCAACGACCGTTATACAGTTGTTGATGTACTGTTGACTGACAAATCCGTGGATGACTGATAAAATAAGGCTCTTTGTCAATAGTTGGGGTGACGAGATCTGAATAAATGAAGATATAGATAANNAGTTAAGCACTATGGGCTTAACCGCCTCTTTCTTTCCACTACTGTACGGAATAGCGGGGCGGCTATCCTTGTCTTTGTTGTTTGTTGGTTGCTTCTTTAATTAACCATGAGCATTGAGTCAAGTATTGTCACAACACCGTCTTCGGACTTATAGGTTTTCACATTTTAGGAACGCCCTATTACCTATACTTGTCAAGCCTTCTGGTAAAGAAACTGTCTCAAGGGAGGGGCAAGAGTAGAATGTATAATCACCTATTGAATTTATGGTGTTTGGAAGAAATACAGAGGTGACAGCATCATTATGCTTCCCTCCGAAAAAATTGGCGTCATAATCCTCCCCGGTAATCCCCGTTACAGTATATACATCTATTTCATACGGTATAGTTATTTCAGTTACTATCTCCCCGGTATTTGGTAATGAACACCCTGTTATTGTGCAGGTAGTTCCGTCACTGTTTACCGTATAGGTCCACGTTATACCGTTTTCATCTGTATATTCCTCTGCCGAAGCAAATGTCGAGAGCAACAGAACGAACAGAACGGTAAAAATGAAAAAAAACTTTTGTAATTTTTGTTTTCATAAAGTATTAGACGCAGATACCCCAATTTCAATACACCAGTGAAAATCGGAATGTTTGCTCTTTCTCCTTTCATTTGTGGATTTTAATTTATTTAATTGTTAAGGAATTATATAATACACCTTAATTTTGCAATACAAAATTATTAAATTTACGAATACAAATTGTATATAATATATCATATTGGTTATAAAAATCAAGTCAATATTGTTGAATATTTAAGTTAATCATTCGCAAATAAATATTAAATCTCTCTCCTTCCTGTTGCCCGGGACATTCTGCGTTACATACACAACGTGTGTTGATTGTTCACGTTTATATAATCCGTTATGGCATTATTTAATATGTTTTTACAGCCAGTTGCTATGTTGGTTAACAATAAACGCCATTAATTGTTACAGTTAAACTCTTAGAAAAACATCCTTATATTATTTATGATTATTAACATATACCATGAAGACCCGGCTATACGTTTAAGTAAATTACACGAAGCCTAATTAGCTGGAATCTGTTTTAATATCCCATTGAAAAATTCCACCGCCCCTGTTATTTCACGTTCGTTGGGATGGCCTTTTGCTATACCTCCGATTATCTTGAACGGACCGAACGTATCAAATCCACGGCAGCCATACTCCCCCAGAATACTACATCCTTTTTCAGTCGCGATTTTCGCAGCAGCATTAGTATATCTCTTTTGCTTAGAACCGCAGGTATATATGAAAAACACCCTTTTGCTTTCAGGAAGATTATTTTTCATCAACTCCAGCATCTGCGGATAAAAACTACCAAAAGCTATACCAGACGCAAAACCGATGCAGTCGTATTCTGTAAGGTCGACTTTCTTCTCTTTTGTTCCATCAATCAATGCAACGTCATGGGCTGCCGCAATTGCATCGACAAGCTTTTTTGTATTTCCATGATGTGTTGATACATATACAATTGCTGTTTTCATATGTCGTACTTGCTCCATTAAGTTTTAATTATTAAATCAGAACATTCTGACAAACCGGAGTTGAATTTTACAACTGTTTTGCCATAAATAATTCTGCCGGTTGTTCATCCCCGGGGATGTCAATTATCAAGCAGCCGCAGTCAACATAACCGATTTTTCTGTAAAAATGCTGTGCTTCTTCATCAACCCGCGTGGACACTAAAACCATTCCATACCCGCATTTTCGCATATCATTTTCCCAATGTTGCATCAACGCGCGCCCATATCCCTTTTTTTGATACGTATTTTCAATATACAACATAGTGCAAAAAGGGATATTGTCCCAAAACATATTATACCGCAATATTCCTACCGGTGTGTTGTTTTCAAACAAAACATAGCCTTGCCTGTCACGAACTTTTTTCAAAAATTCGCTTTCAGGAAGGTGTTTATCAAGACTATACCAAAAGTCTTTGTCAGTTTCTTTTGCAAAATCAATATGTATCATTTAACTATTAACCTCTTTGCTCTTTTCGCGTTGCAAATTGCATTTAGATAAAACTACTTAATCCACATCCCCCGTGCGGGGGATGACCGGCTAAAGGGCGGGAGAAAGGAGTAAATATGTAATTTCAATCCACATCCCCCGTGCGGGGGATGACATCACCAGCAATTTATAACGCTGTAACTTGTCAATATTTCAATCCACATCCCCCGTGCGGGGGATGACTCTATATGAGGAGTGCCGGTTTTGAACAATTCTTATTTCAATCCACATCCCCCGTGCGGGGGATGACGTACCACGGTTTCATGGTTTTCTCCATGTTCGTTATTTCAATCCACATCCCCCGTGCGGGGGATGACGTTATGCGCAACAGCCAGATACATTCCATCTGGCATTTCAATCCACATCCCCCGTGCGGGGGATGACCTGTTGGTGATAGGGGCATTGTTGCATTACTCCAATTTCAATCCACATCCCCCGTGCGGGGGATGACGGGAATGATAGGAAGCACAATTGCATCTTATCCATTTCAATCCACATCCCCCGTGCGGGGGATGACTATATCAAAAGGATTTCCTTTGATTTCAACATACATTTCAATCCACATCCCCCGTGCGGGGGATGACCTAATGGTTATAATGACAATTTAAGCATTGACAATTTCAATCCACATCCCCCGTGCGGGGGATGACTAACTAAAACCATAATCAGTGACGTAATTGTTCCTATTTCAATCCACATCCCCCGTGCGGGGGATGACAGCAAATATGCACAAATAATTATATATTATTGTAGTAATAATTTGAGCATATCATAGATTCTACTTTGTATTTAGTACTTAAACTAATACTAAAAAACATAAAAAGTGTTAATATGTATCGATAATAACACGCGAATCTGTCGGTATATATATGTGAACTATAGGTTCGCGCTATACAATTAAAGCATCGGTAACATCAAACGATGGTTTTACACCTAAGAGTGTTTAACAACTTTCTCATGATGTGCTCACCGTCCAAATTTGAGATGTATAGTCCTTTGCGGACACATATTTGTGCAGCTTAGGCAGACAAATATCTTTTAGTGAACATGATGCACACTTTTTTGTGGGTTTAACATGAGGTGTATATCCGCGGTTATAAAGCTCTCTCATCTCGATGAGCATAGATTCAACTTTTGCTCGAAGCTCAACAGTCAGCATTACCTTCTCACGACGTTTTGTTTCGGCATAATAGATATAAGCTTCATCAATTCTTTTGCAACATAGCATTTCTTCAAGGCATATTGCCTGAGCACAAAGCTGCAGCCGGTCAGCATCAATCTCCTTACTTCTACCACGCTTATATTCAACCGGAACGGGCAACCACTTCCCTTCACGACCAACTATCGGTACGCCGTCGGGTGACTCCCTGAACTCAACTACATCGCATTTCCCGCTTACGCACAGCCGCTCCGATCTCACCGGCATGGAGCGGCTGACGATCAACCCTCCCCGCTTTTCGGTAAAATAAGGATCATCAGCCGCTTCGTGCATTATACTGCCATCAATGGTAAAATAGTTGTCAGCCCACTGCTGTTCTATATGAATCAGCGCCCACTGTCGCCGGCAAAAAGAGAAATGCTGCAGTCCCGATATCTGTAAATCCGTTTCTTCACGATTTATTCCCGACATATTATCTCGACACCCTCAGGGCAAGCATCATAATTGATTTTTATTTCATAATCGTTTATCGAGCGTGGGGCGTCAACACCTTCACGCTTCTTTGCGCAAACAAGATCAAGCGTGCGGTGCGAAGGAGCATTGCCAAGCTCGTCCTTATGTTTAAATATCACAAGCTTTCTAACAGCCATCTTCCCTCTTGCAGCACTGTGGTCTTCTTCAAACATATTTATAATCGCGTCCCAAAGCAGTTTAAGGTCATCTTCACTGAATTTTGTAACCCGACGCGCCAGATTTGCCGATATAAATCCGTCCGCACGGTAAAGAGCATACGGAATAATGTGCTTGCGCCCCATCTCGGTATCTTTCTTTTCAAAATCTTCTTCAGTTGTAATAGCCACACGTGTTATCGTGACTTCCTGCCGCACAATCGGGTCTATGCTGCGTGCAAACCCTATCTGAACCGGCCCGCGTACCTGCCCGCAGTTGAGTTTATCTTTGACAAATGTAGTCATAACAGCGCCAAATGTACGGATATCGTAGAAATTTGCGCACATCCAGTCGCGTAGTTTTAAATCAATCTCGGGATCTTTTTTGTCGAGTTTGTCTTTTCCGACCACGGCGACGTATGCTTTTTTATCTTTTACATTAAGCGGTACCCCGTCCTTTATGTAAATATCATAACCGGGCTTCCCCTCCATAACCGTATCAACATAGTTGCGTATTTTGCGCTTTATACAGACATCTGTCACGATACCATAACCTGTTTCAGGGTCAATACGCGGCATATTATCCGCATCGGGATCGCCGTTCGGGTTGCCGTTTTCAACATCAAAAAAGATTGAAAACTCATATCTGTTCTTAATCGGTTCGCTCATTTTTTAACCCTCGCTTTCATTATTCTCAGTATTTTTATTTTTTTCTTTATATATCTTAATATTGTTAAACCTTTTTTGTGTTTCGTGATAATACCCTAAAAGGAACAGACCCTGATCCGTATTATCAAGTCTTGCCGGGAACGGCGTGCCACCGTCGAGTTTGTTTAATAAATCCCTTATCTTGCGGTCAATAATTTCGCCGTTGTCGGCCTTGGCCGTGTGGTGCGACGCCATCATTAACATGCTTGGGAATACCACACCGGGTGTTGCGCAGGCTGAGGTCAGGTACTTTTCTTTTATATTTGAAGATCCATTCGCCGCATATTGAGCCTGCTCAAGCACCGAAAACAACCTTCCTAAAACGTATGCTTGATTATTGCTTTCCTCGTTTAACGCCATTGAAAGAACCTCCCTATATTTTTCGTTATTTTTATTTTTCAGCAGATATGCCTTTATAATCGCCGCTTTGCCGGGTGTAACTTCATGTTCTGCGCGTATGCGTGTCAGCACCGATTCATAAAGCATCTCCGGATAGCGCCAGTTGTTTAAAATTGAGTTTAAAAGCGCTCCTATAAGTATGGGTGATGCCGACTTGTCTTTTGATTTAGGTGAGACGGTTTCAAGAGCCATAAAATACGGTGTGAGGTATTTCTTTGCAAAGTCCGGCTTAACTACATCAAGTCTTTTATAGTGTGCCGCAACATTTTGAAGCAGTGTGCCGAAAGTGTTGCGCCAGAAAAACCTCACCGAAAGGCGTGCTGCGTTTGGGGAAAGGCCAAGCACACAAAAATCGGTATTTAAATCTACATCTCCAGAAGGCATTTTACCCTCGGAAATGTTTTTCATGATGTCATCAAGCCTGTCCTCACCGCTGTCACCGAAAAGTGCGTCACCAAACATCTTTTCAGCAGCTTCGGATGCGTCAAGAGACCACCATACAACTGTGCAGTCGCCAATTCGAGTCTTTTTTGCTCCGGCGAGCAAGCTGTTGAGCGCAGTTGTGTAGGCATACATCGCATAACTGCCGACAGGCGCGTTAAGCCCCTGACCACCGTCCTTGCCATACGACTCAAAAGCAGGTGCGTTAAAACCAACAAGGCAAGCCCCTGACGATTGCGCGCCTGCAACCCCTTTAATCTTGTTGTGAAGTATAGCTATTTTATCGGTATTACCTGTTACAAGGCAGCGCTCTTTTGGCGCGTTACCTGCTGAAAAGTAGTATTTTTCCCACGCAACCCTTATTTCCTCGTCGTCGTGCAGGTAATGCAGGTACTCGTCGGCAAAGACAAGATTTGCACCGCTCAATAAATCCTTTTTATAGTTATCATCAAGCCCGAGTGAGTCAAAATTCTCAGTGCTCCACGTTTCAAAAAAGCCGCGCACAGCATCTGCGGCAGGTGATACAGCGCCTTTTAGTACATTCAAGTGCAGCTCTCGTGCAAGCGCAAATTTTTCAGCGTCATCTTCAGGTTTGTCACCAAAGCCGAATATGTATGCGGCATTATCGCACATGAAATTGGCTCTTTTCCCGCTTGAGCGCACAACATATTCCGGAACGTTGATTTGCAACGGTACAAGCACGCTTTTTTTACCGCGCTGCTCTTCTCTTTTTAGGCTCACAACATTTTTAACCGAGCCTGTCCTGTCGAGCACAACAGCATATGACACACTTTGCGGAAGCCACCCCGGCTTTGTTATTTTCCCCTGACGCTCAAGCGCTTCGTAATATTTCACAAGTGACTGAAGTATCATCTCAGCACCTCGCAATCCCGCAGGTCAACAACACCGTTTTTCATTACGGCATGAAAGTATGTCGGCTTAATATTCCCTTCCTCGGAGTAGTCCATATCATAAAGCATGATTCCAAAATCCCGGTCCTCAGCAATTGTCTTTGGTTCTCTGTCATCTGGAAAAGGCTCAAAATATGCCGGAAATTCTCTGCAACCAAGATATGGCTGGGTAAAGCATTTACCTGTTTTCAGCCTGTTTGAAAAGATGGCAAAAAACTTATCCGCACTGTCATCGGCGCCCATTTTTTCCGGTATCAGAACAAAATTCGCTTCAATCACATACGATACGTCTCGCAGTATAGTTGCCGCGCGCTGGGCGATAGCTTCTGATCGGTCAATGTAGATTGGTTTTCCCGAGCCGTTTGCAGCATAAAACAAATCGGAAGCAAGTATTTTCTTTGTAACCTCGTTGCGTCGCACGTTGGTAAAACGAATCGGCTTTTCCACAAATATCCGCTTTATCTGCCATCTCATCCCCGGGTGGTAATATATCGCATCATATATACCCCTTGCCGCGGATGGTGTGATTATGTCGTACGAATATCTTTCGGCCTTAAGCTCGGGCCGGCTAAAAAGCGCATAGTCACCCCACACTCGGATTCTTATTGGCTTTGGCATGCAATACCTCCTTATTTTTTCATTTATGGGATCATTATAGTATACATTTATTTCCATGTCAAGACATATTTAATATTTTGATATTGACATAAGCAAATTTTTATGTATACTTAAAGCGTCATGCTGAGTTTTGCATGCGGGTTGAAATATTTAAGGGATTATTATGTCTAAAAAAATCGCGGCGGAGACTATTGTTCTCAGCCGTTTTTACGCAAAAAGAGCATCCCCTGTATCCTTGACTATAAGGCCGATATTCTCATCATAACATTCGGGGTCTTCGAGAATTGCAATGTCACCGCAGTCTGTGAGCACGCCGGTTTTAGCAATCTCCCTAAATTCGTCTTCATAAAGAGAAACGCAGTCTCTCATGGCTTGTCTCATTATGTAAAGGTTGCGTATATTCTTGCGAATCATATCGCACAGCTTTGCATTATTCTCGTTCGGTATAAGCACCTGTCTTTGCTCTTTATCAATTAGCTTGTACTTTTCATCCACACTGCGATACATAAACGACCCCTTCTCAAGCATGGGTATTATTGCTTTGCTGTCAAGCTTATCCGTTGTATCAGACGGGTTGATATAGTAGAGCTCCTTGAAATATTTTCTGATTGCTTCAGGTGATGCTATATCATCAAAATCTTCGCAAATCCGAGATGTTATGGCGCGTACAGCGTCAAACCTCGGATTTTTTTCGTTCCGTCTGAATACCGTTACAACGCTGTCGGCAACATCTCTTTTACCCTCGCGATTGCAGCGCCCGCCCGCCTGAATAATCGAGTCAAGCCCGGCTTCCTCACGGAATACATAAGGAAAATCAAGATCAACACCCGCTTCAACAAGTGATGTTGAAACAACTATACAGGGGAGATTTTCTTTTAATCTATCCCTGATTTCTTCAAGCTTTTTTGCAATGCTCGATGGTGTCATATATGTCGACAGGTGATAAGTACCCTCGCCTTTTATCAGTCCATATATCGAACGCGCCCCGCGCCGGGAATTTACAACGCACAGCGCAGATTTGCATGAGTTTATCATTTGCGCAATATCTTTGTCACTGTGCTCACCGATCACCTTATATGTGACACGCCGGAAAAAGTCATAAAGCCCCGGAACATCGGGGCAAATTTCACGTACTCCTGAAGAAAGAAGGCCATCAAGGGATGGCTGCGTGGCGGTGCAAAGCACTGCCGTGCAGCCATAATTTTTCGCCAGCTCTTCTATCGCGCGCATGCAAGAATGCAGGTATCCCACCGGCAGCATCTGGGCTTCGTCAAATATCAGCACGCTGTTTACAATGTTGTGAAGTTTCCGGCAGCGTGACGTGCGGCAGGAATGAAGCGACTCGAAAAATTGTACATTTGTTGTGACAACCACAGGCCTGTCCCAATTTTCCGCAGCAAGCTCAGCCGGCGAGCGTTCCTCACCCTCCGGTAATGGATATTCGGCTGTGCTATAGTGGGCAAGAACATTATCAGCCCCTAAAATTTCAGAAAACTTATCAACGGTCTGACTAATGATATTTATGTAAGGAATTACATATATAATCCGCCGCAGATTGTATTTTGTTGCATGTTCAAGAGCAAATGCAAGAGACGATAGAGTCTTACCTCCTCCTGTCGGTACTGTCAGCCTGTATATTCCACGTTCACCCTGCGCTGCCGACCGGCACGCAGAAAGAATTTCTGCGCGTTTTTGATCAAGAGGACCTGACACACAAGAGAATTCTTTTTTCATATACGCGTTAAATTTTTGCTTTAATGTGCGGATATCGTCGCCACTATTGCGCTTTACCGCACCGTTTGACATAAACTTTTCCGTATCGAGAAAATCCGCGTCAACGAGCGCAGAAAAAAGCATGCGTCCGAGAAATTGCAGGCTGTAATTGTTCGCAAACTTCTGAGGTAGCGGCGAATGTTCAGGTATTACCCCAAGCTCGGACTCATAGTCACCAAAGTCATACGGCATTTTTTCTCTTCGTATATACTTAGCGAAAAACGTACTGTCATTTTCGCTTGAGTTCATGGAACCTGTATCCGGAAGCCCGCTGTGATGACCTGCAACAATATGCGCAAGCATCATATACACCGGGTCACGCAATATAATTCCTTTTTTTGCTAGCAAATAAGCACTGGCAGACGAGTGCTCGTACTTTATTTTGCCGCCATCAAGCCTTTCCTGAAATGCTTGAGTATATTTTCCATCATCATGATGCAGTCCGATTATTCTGCCATATTCTGATAGGCCGAATGGGCCTGCGAACTTTCCAGTAAGCTCAGCCACAGCGGTGGCATGTTCTTTCATTTTTTGACGTCTTCCGTCATCAGATTTATGAGCATAATATATCATTTTTTAAATTCACACTCTATTTAATGTTTTCTAATATTTTCGTTTATACAATTTTATCATCTCATACAAATATTGTCAACATATATGGGGGTTTTATGTCAATTTATTGTATTTTGTAATTAATAATAATTTTAATAAGATAATCATTTCAAACACTTTATATACATAAAGAACCAGCACACTGATGTGTCTGCATTCCCATATATACAAAATAACCTCCTACGGCATTTTTAAACTCGGTTCTATACTAAATGTTGGGGTGGCCAACGGATAGAGCATAAAAAAAGTACAGATTAATCCCATATGGGACATCTGTACTTAATGACTGAATAAATAAAAATAGTATGTTCTAATTCATCAACACTCCAGCGTTCATCACTGGCTTCTGTAAAATGTGCATGACTTGTCCAAAAATCCGAGTCAAATGTTTTAACAAAAGGTATTTTTCCCGAATGACAAAGCGTAGTAGTAGACATTATTGCGCACATTAAAAAAAGAAACAGAGAAATAGTTAGTTTAGAATATATAATAATCTTTTCGCATTTATAACTCTGTTTCTTTTTAATGCATTTTACATTTATATGGTAATTTTTTTATTTCACAACACTTTCAATATACTTATCAACGCTTTCGCTGGTAGTTATATTATTAAATAACACTGGTATGTTGTATTCTTTCACCTCAGGTTCTTCAATCCAAACAGGGTCATCTTTGATAAATTTCTCTGATATCTCGGATATTAGTTTTTCATCTTCTACAGGTTTATATAAATCAAAATAATAAGGATCGTGTATTTTTATGATATAATCTACGCCTTTTTACTGGCATAAGTAAAACGTTGTTAAATAGCCGTAATAGACAAAATATGCGTCTTCATATAGAATGTTTTCAATATTAAATGGTTTTAATGGCATAAGGGCAACTATCATGCGATTTCCAGGGGCATATAGCGGATACCAAGAGCAATAAAGCATCTCAGAGCAACCTCTTTGCGCTATTATTACTTCTTCTTGTTTAATTCCTGTAGTGTTTTTGTATGTTTTTAAATTTTAGCTTTAAAATACGTAAAGTCAAAATAATGTCCATCACTTACTGATTCACCAAGTTATTCTGTTATTACAACTTCAACAACCATCTCAGACTCTTTATAAACCTCGTCAAGCGGAGAAGGAGTATAACTTATACTAGAACTACGACCACCGGCCCAGCGGTCATAGTCGGCAGCAGGCCATTCGTATTCAATTTCTATTTCTAAACATTCTTCTGTTTCATTATCGGTGTTTTGTGTTTCAGTCTCACCTGCATTCATTACGAGTATCATTGTTATGTTAACTGCAACAACTATAGCGATTGTTATCAACAAAAGAAGTGAGCGTTATTTCATAGCAACACCTATTTATAATAATAGTTTATATCTAATTCCATTATATGCTTGTTGTCAACACCACATGTAAATATTACTATTGTACTTATGTAGCGCTACAATACATATTGAACAGTGAGAGAAAAAGTAGCAGGAACAGGACTCATAAAGCAGAATCAAGTAACCCGACGTGATTTAACCGAAATGAAGTGCCTGTCATCCTATCGTACATCTTCCCCAATCCTTTTCCTTAATCGTTGACTGACCATGTTATATAAACCTCTTAAGGTATTTACAAATTACAATAATAAAAAAACACTGATTTATCTGCAGACCTGTTCAGTGTCGTGGAGTTGTGTTTTAATTTATTAATTAACCCCAAACATAGTGCGTACAGGATATAAAGTATCACATAACAAGAGATAAGCCATTCAACGCGGCACGTTTAAATGTCTTAACGGAGTATACCACGCTTCATACTCTCCTGATATATAATCAACTTTTAGTCAATACACCGCTTTAAGGCAATTATCAATCGGCATGACATACTCTATACTATAAAGCATTTTATTATCTATTTTTATTTCAGGAAGCTATAATGACGTTAAAAAATCGGTTAAGTTATAATTTCACCTTTTTATTTGCCATTTCAGGCAAACCCACCTCTGTTAAGAGTGCTTTTACCCTCTCAGATATGCCGCGCATCGGACGTTTTGAGAAAAACACGGGTATCAATTATGTTTTCAGCAGCCGTCATATCGTTTATAAGCGCGAAATCCTGCAGGACAAAGCCGAAGTAAGAGTTTCGTATTTCGGAAAGTTTCGCGTCGCCAAGACTGCTTATATCCCGCCCGTCAAGCTCATATCTGCCCCCCGATACATTATCAATGCAGCCGATTATATGTAAAAGTGTCGATTTGCCGGCGCCGGATTTTCCCGTGATAGCGACAAATACTCCTTGATTTATCGATAAATTGATGCCTTTCAGCGCTGTAAAATCCCTGTCCTTTGATATGCGGTATTTTTCGTTACTTCCTCAAGCTTAATCATGTGTTTCTCCATTATAATTATAAAATAATACTTTTATATTACATACGCATTATTTGTTTTCAATATATATTGAAAGGGGCGAGCGATGAAAAACAGCGGAAATAATTATACAATTTATGATTAATATTATTGAAAAGACAATGCCTGTGGCAATATATCCCTCGTATGTAATTGGATCAGGGATGGGCTCTGTAGAAGTGTTAATTTTATAAGCAATACACCCAAGGAAATACGATAAAATTAAGATTACTAAATAAGCAAAAATAATTGATATAATGATTTGTCTCTTTCGTTGTCCATACAGCGACAGGATGGCATAATTTTTTATGTTCCGCTGAAATGATATTAAAACCCTCCCGTTGAAATAATAATTGATGAAACGAGAATTGAAGCTAAATATGGGAATGAGTCTTTTATTTTTTTCAATATATCGTATTTTGCGTTATTGTACATATCATCAAACGAAAAAGTATGCCATAACGTGAAAGGAGTACCCTTAATTCATTTAAGGAAATTGATTTATCATATTCAATAAGAAGTGAACCTGTAGTACTGGCTTTTTGGTTTTTATCAGTTGTTATAATAACATTATCTTTATTATCAAGAAAATATGAAATACTATAATGTTTATTTGAACTTGTATCTGTCGACAGCACGTAGAATTGTTTTGTAAGTTTCCCGATTACTTTATATTTCCTTCCTTCGGAGCATTGAATTATATCACCGATTGAATAAACATCTGTAAGTTCTCCGCCAATAACACATTCGGGAGGATTTTGCTCTCCGCTTTCTGTGTTTAGCCATCTCCCCTCAGACAAAGGCTGACTAATTGAATCTAAGATAAATGCATGATAAATCCGTATTTCAGTAGAAACACCGCCTTTTACAGTATCCCAGTTATTTATGATAAACCCTGCATTTGTGATTCCGTTTATTTCTCTTATTTCATTAACAAGGTCTATATATCCATCGTATTCGATTTGCATCAATAGCGTATCATCAATAGAGCTGTCTATACAGAGAACAGCAATATCCTGTCCCATTTCTCTGTCAAGATACCTGTATTTCCTGTAAATATCGACGAACAGGCTTGATACAACAGTACTTAAAGAAAAGGCTAAAAGAGTAAGCTCAATGATGAGCATCAGATATATTGTTTTATTTTTCTTTAATATTAACCTTATATGAAGAGCTTCAATATTTAGTATTTTGAAAAATGATGCAAAGCGTTGCTTTTCAGGTGTTTTTGTTTTAACTTCCGTCATCATTAAACCTCAAAATTTTACATTGTTTTATAAGCGGATGGTATCTTGCGTGATAAATATAGGGCAAGGATTATGCTTGTTATAAAACAAAATATAGACAATAAACCGATAATGAAAAGAGCATCTTTTATGTGCAGCCAAATTGATACGTTCCCGTTACTTATAAGCCACCAAGCAATGAATAAAGACAGCGTTATGGCATAGGCAATAAAGTTATATATGAAAAGCTCAAGCATTATTGATAAAAACACATGGTGCCGCTTTATACCGAAAAGACGCATGACCGAAAAATCTTTTTTACGCTCTCCTACTATGTAAATATATATGATCCCACAGCTTACGACGCATGCGAACATAAAAATTGATAAATAGGAAATGTTTGAATAGTAATCGCCTTTTTTTTGATTCAGGCAGTCCTCTTTTTATTTCGCACTCAACTCCCGGGAAAAGCTCTTCTAACTTCTCGTTAGTTTTAACTATCACGGAAAGGGGAGTGCCCTCAGAATAACTGTATACCAAAAAACTAACTTTATCGTAAGTTATAAAATCATCGAGGGACACTATCATTTCAAAATTGTCAATCGCGATTCTGTCGTCAAATATGTACTCCCTACGGCCTTCCACATCACCTAACGAAAAGGTTTGACCTAAATATGGTCGTTTTGCCTTTATATCTGAAAATATTTGGGCGCTTAAATATGTGTGACCCGGCTCAGGTTCTTTTTCAAATATCTCCCATGTTGACGTTGAGTAAAGAAATGTATAAGGGTTAATCCGGACCGGAACAAAAGAGCAAATATTATTTATACTATAAGGATTTCTTCGATAGTTTATATTATAACCCAGTATAATGTACTCGCAAAAATCGTGGTCGAGCACCTCAAGGGCTGATTCTATGCTTTTATAATCCACATTTTCAGGGAATGTAATGATAACGCTGTGAAGCTCAAGCGATGATGAAAATAAACTTCTTAGTTCATCAAAATACGATGTGTTGAAATAAATGAATACGGCACAGGAGATAGATATGCTTAAAATTAGAAGGATAATAAATGCCTTTTTCGAAAAAAAAGAGCTTTTTATCAATGCTTGAATTGCTTTAAATATTTTCATAATATTTCTCTTACATTACGTTATATTTCTCTTGTTAATAGAAGCATGATATTCATGTTATATCATACTTCTTTTTTTATTAAAACGATTTATTATTGGACATATGTAGGGTTACATTACATATTGGATAGTGATAGAAAAAAGTATCAGGAATAGAACACAAATGTAATTAATTTCTCTAATTTTTAATGGAATCCACTTATAATCTATATATACTTTTGAATTGACAATCACTGTTCAAAATACCCTCATACTTCGTCATTCCTTCCAAAGATGTTGTAACATGGATTATTTCCTAATAATATATTTCATGAAAAACTGATTGTCAACGTATATGTAATAATATGTGTAGTGTTACAATACATATTGGGCAGTGAGAAAAAAAGTAGCAGGAATAGGGCACGTAAGGTAGAATTAAGTTTGTGCCTATCCCTGCATGAATATAATAACAAGACATGATGTACAATAAATCCCTAAAATTTATATATTGAAATTAATAACTGGTACATCAGCCCGGCTCGCCAATAGCATACATATCCCTTCTAATAAACACAGTCAGCAGTTGCCCACGTATACGTAATTCAACCTCTCTCTCGCAGTCTTAGCAAGGCTGTATATCAGTCCCACATCAGTTGGCTGTCTGTCTGTCATATGAAAGCGCGGGAAAAATCTCGTAATGTGCAGCGGAATGTCCGGCCCGATGACTCTTCCTTCCCTGTCTGTCAATCCGGAAACCCATTCAGTCAGGGCACGCATCTCGTCAACTGTATCGTTCTCACCAGGCACGATCAGTGTTGTCAGCTCGACATGGCAGTTTTTCACGGCTTCTTCTATGAAGTCCATGACCATCCTCCGATTTCCGCCGAGAACATCCCGGTAATATCTATCTGTAAATCCCTTGAGGTCAATATTCATGGCATCAATGTATGGCGTAAGTGTCCTCAGCACCCAAAGCTCTGCTGTGCCGTTGGTGACCAACACGTTCACCATCCCCATCTCATGCATCAACTTTGCCGCGTCAAGTACGTATTCATACCCGATAAGCGGCTCATTGTACGTAAAGGCAACGCCTATGTTTCCCTGCCCGCGGTAAGATGCCGCGATTGAGGAGAGTTCTTCAGGAGTAATATAATCGGCTCTTTCCGCATATCTGCGTGCCACATCTGACCAGGAAATCTGGTAGTTCTGGCAGAAAGGACACCGAAGATTGCAACCATAGCTTCCTACCGAAATGATCATAGAACCCGGGCGGAACCTTGTCAGCGGCTTCTTTTCTATCGGATCGAGCGCAAGAGAAGTGATCCTGCCGTAGTTTGCAGCTGTTACCTTTCCCTGCCGGCAGGTTCTGGCCCCGCAGAAACCAACTCCTCCCTCGGCGATATTGCAGTGTCTGAAGCACACTTCACAAACAGCCATACCCACCTCCGTCAATAATGCCTGACTACTTCAAATCTCTGCAATTTATACTTTTCGCTGCTGTGGATGCCGGCCTTCTTCATTGCTATATCCACCTGCTGATCAACCGTGTCTACACCGTCAATATCAGGAAGCAGCAGTCCCTTCTTCAAACCCGATGACACGATGACTCCGTATTTCTTTACATCAAGCTCATCCTTCGACTCAATATCCTCAGGCTCTCCGAGGACATCGACACTTATCTCAAGCCAACCGAGCTCATCCGGCAAAATTGCCGGGAACCTCGGATCTTTTGTGGCTGCGCTGATCGCGTTTGTGATTATCTCCTCAGCCACGCAGCTTCTCGTCGGGCTTATAGTGCCGATGCAGCCCCTTAGGCTGTCGTGCTTGTGGATTGAGACAAACACTCCTGCCTTCCTTGTCAGCATCTCTTCGGGAAGGCCATCCGGTACGGATATCCTTTCCCTTCTAAGCACGTATGCCTCAATTGCATTGCGGGCAAGTCTGACATACGCATCGGACTTGTCCCGTTTTAAGCGCAGTTCTTCCTCTACCTCAGCCAGCCTGCGGTCAAGAAAGCGCCTGCTTTCATCATATCCATCAGGATAAAAAGTGCATATTCCGTATCCTACGCCTGTGATATCCTGGTATGATAGTTTCTCTGCGCGCACAGACATTCCGTCAAACGCGCCTGCCATGATTACGAAAGAGCGGTGACCGCATTCTGCAGCTTTCTCGCAGAATGTGCTGTCAAAATCAAAAAGTTCGCTAAAAGCCGCTCTGCTCATGACATCCATTATCCGTTTATCATACTCGGGACCCTCAGGCGCGTATCCGTATGGGCCATACTCCTGCAGTTTATGCGAGAGATCTCCGCTCGCTACAATAACCGCGCGTCTTCCGATATTATTGACAGCATCACGAATAATCATCCCGAGCCTGTAGTGATCTATTAAAGGCAGGCCCGACAAACCGATTCTTACGATCTTGCCGCCTTTATATCTATTTCTGATAAACCATAGCGGAACCATCGTGCCGTGATCAAGCCTTGCGTCTCTTTCCCCCAGCGTCCCCGCCGGGATTTTTTCCGCGTCCGCGAGCTTTGTTATCTCGTAAACGAGTTCTTCGTCATATCTCTCGCTAAATTTGACCCCCGAAGCCCTGAAAGAAGCAAAGCTTCCTGCAGCCCCCTTTCCCGGTGATATGTGAAAGTAGTCCAAATACATGACGGAATGCGGGCTTGTGATTATTATTGTTTCGGGTTCGATTGCTGCGATTTCACTCGCAACCTTTTCATACGCCTTTATCGTTTCTGATATCTGCGCTTCACTTCCCCTGCCTATATCAGGAACAATCATTGGCGGATGAGGCACCATAAATCCTGCGATAAGGGTTGACTTATACTTTGTTTCGTTACTTGTTATGCTCATGCTCATTATCTACCACCATGCCTTTCTGCAGAAAGCACCAACGAGAAGAAAACAAGGTTGGTACATCCGCTATATTTTGTGAGAAATCAAGACTGGTTGCACGACAGTTTTCACAGGAACAGGTTATATCCATGTTTATAACAGTGGAGTTCATTGTTTATAATTTTACTTTTACCTTACTATATTTCAACCGTTAAATCGTCCGTCGGAGAACAAATAAAGGATTTTTCCGGTATCACGGGTTTCTAATGCGACGACATCTTCATTTAGATGAAACATCATGGATTGTCAACCAAGGGTTGTTGTCTGCCCCTTCCCTTTGGCAATGACCTTCTCAAATAAATTCATAAATTTTTACTCTGTTAAAATTACACATCTTGACATGTAGAAAACCTCCGCCGAGGTAAATTATACCACGGTGGAGTTTATTTATCAAACCGTAAAGCTTTTTTTCATTATTAATTATTTAACGATTTGTGGCACAAAACAACCGTATTGGCACGGAACAAATTGGTGGAAACGATGTTTTTAACCACCCTTTATTTTTTTAATTTTATAGGCGTATATAGATTCATTTGATGGTAGCCAAGTCCTTCTTTAATTTCATCGTCCACGTAAATCATATTTCCCATAAATGCACGTCCGCTGTCAATCGTGAAGTTTGTGTTTTCAAGCCACTGCTCTATCTTTTTCATCACCCTATCATGACTTTCGCTGTCACCATCTACACTGACCGCGACTGCATATAAACCTCCGGGATAATCAATTATTTTATATGGATAAGTATCTGCTTCTGTCACCTCATCTTTGACAGCCCATATCATTCAGCTTTTCCGTCTTTTCCACATAAAAAATCAGGACAATCAAAAACAACCGGCTTAAATAAATAGTTGTGCGCCTCTTGCCACGGCTCGAAATCACTACTAAAAAGTTCTTCAAACGTCAAAAGTCCTGATGTCACAGCTCTAAACTTCCGTATTCTGATTATCATGATATCCGGCACTTTTTTATCCAGCTTCTCAGTAACCTCGAGAAGACGATTTACTATTGAAGGGTTACCATTATAATTTACATTCACAAGTTGCGTCTTTATATCCTTTGCTCTTTCATAAAGAAGTTTTATATCTGATTCATTATCAAAATCTGCTTGCTCGATTTGATGTATAAATTCCAGCACGATTTCTTTCAGTTCATGTAAAAGAGCAATATCTTCATCAATACCGTCAACCTTTTTACTAAGCACTTCTAAAACAACATCGGAACTTGATGAATTAAATATACGTTGAATATCCTTAATGCTAATATTTAATTTTCTCAGAATTAAAATTTGTTCCAATCGTTTAAGAGAGGCGTCATCATATAACCTGTATGCATAATCATCGCTTCGGATGCTCGTAATCAAGCCCATATCCTCATAATAACGTAGTGTACGGGCGGATAATATTGTACTTCGCCGAAACATCCCTAATTTTGATTAACTCATTCATAAAATTATTCTCCCTTTTAAATATGAGTATATTATAAACTATTACCCAACGGAAGAGTCAAATGAAAAATGATTAAAATTCTCTCACACAGCAAAATCATGAGTCAATTTACCTATTTAACACCTGTTATATAAAAACTATTCATCATTCACAATGACATTCTTCAAGAACATTCATCCTGTCAACTTATCCTTTTAAAAACGCCCTTTATCTATTAAAATTGTTAACTCAACCATATCACTTGTAGGATAATTGATATGTTCCAGTGTATTATAAAAAATAAGGATTTTCAGACATCGTCACCTCAGGTAAAAACTTGAGAGAAAGAATCAATGCCTGGAAACCCTTTATTTATATCTTATTTCAAACCTTCTATTTGTCCACCTTTAGCATCAACACCACAGCTTTCATATTGGTCGAGTTAATGGAATTAATGTATGTGAGCGATTATGACAGCATCTGTACGTGATAACATGTTCTGTAATTTCTAAAAACGCCGTTCAAGGGAACATATCAACTAAACATTTTTGTACATATCCGCTTTGTCAAACAATGAAAAAGAAATTCCTGGTTTCTGTATATTTTTTTCTTGGTATTTCATTCATGTTTTTTGCATCACTCTTATTGAGCCTATATTCCGAGGACGTGTAAAACCTGCAATCCTTTTGAAATTTCCTTATTAGCCTTCCATTACCCTTTTAACTTTACATATATACCAACAAAGCAAGTATAAGGCTTGATAATTGTTTCAAAGTACTGCCTGTCGATGTGAGCATACTCATTATCAACTGCAAGCCAATCATTCCATGCTTCTTCAAAGCAAGCCATTTCCCACGTTACCACTGAATCAATTCTATCATGGCTGCCAATGAGCTCTTTCCAGAGTTTGGGGCTTTTAAACATATAGGATTCCTTACCAAGCCAATCGGACAGAAGCTCTTCGGAGCGGCCTGAGTATTCATCCTTCAAGCCGGGAATACCGATTAAAACCACACCACCATCTTTCATTAATGGAAGAATTTTTCCCCTGAAAAATCCCTGCTCACCTGCAAAATAATGATATGAATCAATGCTAACTAAAGCACTGAATTGTCTTTTATTAAAATGCAAATTATTCGCATCTTCGCAAACAGGTGTTACCTGTCCATTAATTCCCCATTCGGCAAATCGTTTCCCGTTTTCTTCCGCACTTATCCAAAGGTCATTTGCATAGACCTTTGCTCCGGTCTCTTTTGCAATCACAAGACTCGTCAGCCCCGTTCCGCATCCCAAATCAAGAACCAAATCATCTGATGTAAGTTGCAAAGGATACTTATCAAATAACTCTCCGAGAATCCTTACGCAGTTTGGTCCCATCATCGTTTCTGCCGTAATATACTTATTATAATTACTGATATTCATATGTAATCCTTTCTCCTGATAGGGAGATGGTTCTCCTGTCTAAATCCTCGAGTTCTATATATCTATTATACACCTCGAATTCTGCATCTCGGAATAGCATTTTTCATCTATAATAATATGAGACCATTATTGTACCATTTTATCATTTAAAAGAATGCATACAAACATCAATGTTAAATGTTTATTCTTTTTTTAAGCTTACAAAACACTATCTATATATTACTGCCAGCAACCATTATCACGGTCGTCCATATCATGCAGCCAATAATGATGCATAAATAAATTTTTAAATTCCTACTTTCTGCCCTTTCTAAATGATTTTTTGTACTTTTTTTAACATCTCGTATATCGCTTCGTCTAACAAAGTGGAAATTATTTAACGACCTTTTTATTGTATATTGCACCCCAGTGATTCAATATTTTAACCGATGAGAAGCTATCTGCTAAAAAGACATTCAGTTTCATTGTTGATTGTAAGATGTATTATTGTCATGGCATCATCTGCCTATTTCTATTTTTACACGGATAATATCATTTTGATTTATTGTGATTTTATAAATAAAAACTATTGTGATACTTTCATAAATTGCTGTATCCCATCGGATACTACGCTTAGCCCAGTATTGCTCTTCAGATGTATGTTTCACAAAAGGCGGCTTTTCTAAGTCGGATTTATACGTAACATCATGGATTTTCAAACAATGCTTGTAATCTGCCCCCTCCCCTTGGCCACGGCCTTCTCGAATAAATTCATAAATCTTCTTCTCTGCAAAATTTACACATCTTGACATGTAAAAACCTCCACCGAGGTAAATCATACCCGGTGGAGGTTTTTATCAAATCACAAAGTGTATTGATGTCGACAGACTATTTAAGGAACCATCTGTATGTGGGGACACATCAACGGGTTTTTAGATGTTTTTTCGTAAAGTGTCCGTTTGAGGGAGCATATCGACTTATATTTTCACTTTAATTTTAACGTTGCGCATTCCTATGGAATCAGCCGACCACCGCCACTGAGCACGACGAGCACCTGATCAACTGGCTGATTGAAATAGACACCATCTTCGAGGAGAAATTCACAGTGAAATTCAAATCCAACAAGACGGTAGATGTAGATAATTAGGCATTCTACACGAATTTGATCGTAAGAATGCCTTGTTTATTTTCTATTAGCAATCAGTTAGTTTGAACAATTTACTTTATTTGCTGATCAACCCTGAATCTGACAATTTCACGAATTAAGTCTGTTGGAAGTGGTTTGTTGTGTGGAAATTGCACTGTTCCCTTCGAGGTTTTATAGCCGGATAACTTTTCTTTGAATGCCTCAATACCTTCAGGTTGTGGATAAAAGCCAATGTGATTCTTAAATCCAGCAAAATGAACCAACCATTTTCCGTTCAAGTCATATGTAGGCATTCTCATACAAATTCGTTCGGTAGCCTGTGGAGCTAATTCATGAATAATATTCCTGATTTCAGTTAATCGTTCTTGCACTTCCGCCGGAAAGCTTTTAATGTATTCATCTGCTTCATTCATTTAGAAATCCCTCCACCCTTATTGTTTTCTTATATCATACGTCTAATTATACCAGATTTCATATTGTTTGGCGAACAAGCACTGGCATATCTACAGGTAACCAGACTGGTGTAAATGCTAAGATAGAAATGTACACAAATTCACGGACAAAATGTACAGTTGAGACAGTTGAGGATGTTCAATTCATGAAACGGGGGTGCGGACAAGATCCTGTATTAAAAGGAAGTAGGTTGCCCATGTATACCCATAAAGGTATAAGGAATATTTAAGACAAGCGGGTGGCATTGAAGGTATGAAGAAAAACTTCTTCATAAAAGTGCAAATATATATTCAAGTGCATGACTTATAAAATGCGTGAGTTTTTACCGTCGCGTAGTGCAATCATGCATTTTTCAGCGCAATTCAACCATTGGTTTTAAATACACTCAACTAAATAGAAAACCGTTCCATTGACTCTCAACCGTATGGTAGTAGAATATAAGTGTAAGCTTACAATAAATTTGTACGGAGAAGAAAATATGGAACTGGGAAAAACAATTATGACCCTTAGAAACGAAAAGGGTTATACGCAGGAGCGCCTTGCTGATATGCTCGGTGTATCGACTGCTGCCGTATCAAAATGGGAATGTGCTAATGCTTATCCGGACATCACATTACTGCCGAAAATCGCGGAGATATTCAATGTCTCCGTTGACTATCTGTTAGGTTATGATATGACTTATCAAAAGACGATATCGGAGATTGTCGCCGAGGCAAACGAACTGCGACGAGAATTAAAAGGCGATGAAGCCGAAGCTTTAATCAAAAAGACGCTTGCTCGTTATCCGAATAATCTGCAATTGAAGTTTGAGCTTGCACGTCATAAATTATTAAATGCAAGATACAAGAGTAAAAAAGAACGTGATAGGCTGCTTTCAGAGGCTGCCAAAGGTTTTGAATACGTCGCGGAACATGATGAAGATGAAAAGCGCCGCGCATGGTCGCTCCACTTTCTAACAACTATCAACCTTATCCATAAAGATTACGATAAAGCTGCGGAATACAATGCAAAGCTATTCGGTTTTAGGGGATTGTATCCACGTGTAACAGCAGCGGTGATCGAAATGAATAAAGCCCCGGGTGAAGATGCTCTACATTCAATTGAAAGTTGTATTTATGAATGCATCTATCAAATATCTTTGCTTATACCGTGGCTGACGTAGTATTTACTTAATAAGGGCGATTACGACGCCGTCATACGTGAATGCCTGCGCGCGGCAAAAGTATATGAAGAGTTTGTTGACTGTGGGTGGATATATAGGGATCTCTCAGAGTGTTATGAAACCGCAGCTTTAGCATATGCGGAAAAACAAGAATACGATTTGTGTCTTGATTATCTTGAAAAGGCATGCGACTGTGCTGTAAACTACGATAATCTTGATTATGAATTAACTTATAATGTATACGATATTCCTGACGAGGTGGAGATGTCGGATGAAAAAATCTCATCACGCCGCTTGATGTATCAAGCGTTACTTTCCAGTGAAAGAGAGGCTTATGCTCCGATTAGAAATACAGAACGCTACAAAGAAATTTTACGAAAGCTGACAGAAGAAAAGGTCGAGAATAAATAATCTACTTGCCGTTTTTGCTTTCATCCTGTAAAAAAGATGTCAACGCCGGGATATTTCTAATCCAAAAACGCCGGTTTAAATAGCCGATCATGCATTTGTCAGATTGTCTTTTGCTGAAATATCAGCCAGTGGCACAACCCTGATCCCGCTTTTTTGATATGCCAAGTTCTTTACTTATTGCATATGCGCTCTTCCATTTTGTGAATTTTCGTGTATCATGTTAATTAACCCACACCTTATCATACGGTCATCTCCCATAAAAGCTTGTTTCACTTTTATGTCGGTAACTTAATTCTACCTTACGTGCCCTATTCCTGCTACTTTTTTCTCATCACTGTTCAATATGTATTGTAACTCTACAGTTTCTTCTATGTTTTTTATGATGACTTTTTGATATCCGATGATTTTTTCAAAAAACTAATTGAGAGCATATTTGATTTCTCCGAAGAATGTTGTGTGGTAACTTCATTCTATCAGATCTTTCAGATATGCTCTCTCTTTTTTTTTGCTCTATCCGTTGGCCACCCTAACATTTAGTATAGAACCATATTTTTTTATTCGCTAACTTTTCTACCATTTCGTCACCCGGATTGTTGGGAATGATAGGAGCAATAATATGATCTGCAACAGTGGTCAGATATGCGCAATATCTCCTTGCTTGTAGGATACAGTTACAACACAGATAAGCACGAAAGAGTGAAACAAATATTTCCTACAGCGACGAAACTACAGATTCCAAAAACCTTTTTGCTTTGTGGTAGATAAGTCGGTTAAGTAGCAAAATGCCTAAACGCCAACTAATCACTCAGAAAGATAGGCTAATACTATGAACACGAAATCATGGAGATCTTAGTTTATCCACCTCAATAGTTGTGCCATAATAATCAAAACTTTTTCCATCACATTCGTACTGCCTCATAACATAATAACTCGCGAACATATCTGCGGAATATTTTTCTCCATTAATCTCATATTCATCGGTTGGTGCGCTCTTTAGAAGAAATAGTCCTGTTGTGTTTTTATCTATCATTATATTACTGGAGAGATTGCCAATAAAATGTGGTTTGTCATTTTCATAACAGCTTATAGAAGTCGCTTTAATTGTAGATGATTCATCAACACTTTTGATAGCATCAATAACATCAATCTCAAATGTGGTAATATACCAAGTCAAATCGCCATCAGTAACGTTTATGGTTTTCACATTTTTTGCTGAACCATAAATAATGGTACTACCGTTGCTTTTTTGAACATTAACAAAATCTTCTGGCGTATAAATATCTCCTTCACCTGCTAAAAACACTTTGTCGGATGTGTTAATTTGAATAGCGCCAGGTATCGACAAAATATTGATTTTGCCATCTTCACCAAGTTCATACTTTTGTTTGTGCGAATTGGTTGCAAAAATCATAACTATACTCATAATAAGACAAAATGAAGCAGCTATTGATAGAATTGCTTTATAGCTTGTTCTTTTTCTCTTTTTATATGACTCAGCAAAATCAATCAGATTATTGTCTATGTGAGTCATTCCTAAAAGCAAATTTTCGCCTTTCATAATACGTACCCCTCCTTTTGCAGGTAAATCTTTAATTCATTTCTTAATCGATGTAAAGTGGCTTTCACTTTGCTTTCTGATAATTCTGCCTTTTTTGCAATCTCACAAATATTATCAAAAAACCAATATCGTCTGAGAAAAATAAATTTTTTTTCGTCTGTTTGAGTATTTAGAAAGTTACTGATTGTTTTGCATAATTCGATGTAATCAATTTGTTCATCTACATCGTTTGGAGACGATAGGCACTCTTCGAGCTCCTTTGAGAGTTCAATATATTGAACATATCTTTTTTTTGACCGGTTTTTTTTACATACATCCAAGCAAATATGCCTAATGATTTTCGCTAAAAAAGGAAAAAAATAATCGCTCGGGTCATTGGGCGGAATTAAATTCCATGCCTGTATGTAGGTATTATTTTCACACTCCTCAACTTCCTCATCATTATTCAAAATCCCTTTTGCGATGTTACGTAGTCGAAAACCATATTTAAGCGATGTCTGTCTTATTCCTTCTTCATTGCGCTCGAAATACAGATTTACAATTTGTTTATCATTTAACATATTGCCCCCTATTTATATCTATGTGCCTTCACCTTCTATAGCGAAAAAACTGAGGCGAAGGTTACAAATTCCATCTCGTTTTTATAGAAAAAAGTAGGGGGCAATTGCTTTATTTTTACGCAAAACAATCACCCCATTGGTATATTACTTAACTTCTTGCTATGACAACACTCTGTTGAGCAGAAGGAAGCGTTTCAAACCAAGCAGAAACGTAGGTTAACGATGATACTTTTTCGTATAATTCCGGACTTCTTCCGTGTCTTTCAAAATAGTCAATATAAAAATTTAATGCTTCGGTTTTAGAAATACTATTCTTTTTTTAGGCGGCTTCGGCCATTGTATTTTTTGTTCATCGCAGTATTCAACTTCATAACTGTATGATTCAACGAAATCGCCGATGTATACTTTACCTGACAGAATGTACGTAGATGAACGTGGCAAAGAGGTAGCGAATAGTTTCTCTGTAGTTTCTTCTATGGTATTATTGGGCATTTATCACATCACCTTACTTATCAAGTGCCACAACAGAAACTCCATTTTCAGCCATTTCGTTCAATTCTACGACAACATCATCGATCTCTGTCACATGCAAAACATCATTGAGAATTTCATTTCAAAAAAATTATGTTTGGACTTCATTTCCCGTATTTTCGGGCAATGTCGCCAAATCTATCATTATTAAAGAATTTTCAGATGGTCGAGTGAAAATCACTTTGCCTTTCGAATCTGTATTTACAGAAAAAGCATATGTGTGAGTATATTCAGACACCTCTAAAGTAGCAAAATATGATTTCGCATAAAATCAAACAGTTTGTTGATACAAATATTTATGATGCCAACCCCATTATAAAGTTTCGGATTTCAAATACAACTATCCGCATAAGAATTATAACATAAATTCAGTAAAAATGTAAAAGGATTATCAGTAATTTCTAATTACACTAATTCTTATTTACGTCTTTTTTGCAGATGCGTGAGGTCCGTCGTATTACCCACGCATTTATCGATAAAATAGCCCTGTAATCACCAAAGATTACAGAGCTTTCTATTTTAAGGTATATCCAATAACAGAAACCGCTATTCTTAACCTTTACAGATTATTAGTCATACTCAATACATGGCAAACTAAAGTGAAGTATTACGCTTTTATCATCGGATATTAATGATTTAAAGCAAGAAATTGTATCATTTCGATCTTCCCTTTTCACCTTTTCGATAATATCTATAATATAAATATATATCACCTATTTTTTTATTTATCTCTTCTATTTGTTTTTCAACTTCGTAATATGAACTATCTCCGACCTTAAATATAACAAATGTACGAATCTCATTTTCCCAGCTTCGACTCTTCAAGTATCTTCTCAAACTGCTCAACAGTATATGAATCCTTTTGCATTGCTTCTCGTCCGGCATCGGCAAGTATCTTTCGCGCCTTTAAAGAGCGAAATCTCTCAAACCCCACGTCATCAAAAGTGAAACCCTGACTCCATAAAAAGCCACCATATGATGCACATTCATCAAGAGCTAAAGCTGCTTTTTCTAAATACTCCCGCCACTTCGGGAACTTATCTGCAAGATGTTTATAATACGGCAGCGCATTTTTCCGTGCATATATCTGGCAAAGACCGTCGCAATATATGAAAAATCTGTTTTTTACTTCTTCCGGTGAGAGGTCAGTAAAATCATCATTCTCCAGGTGATATAAAAAAGATTCCCACGCCGCAAAGCCGACTTTTTTACCTTTTATTTCAGTTTTTCTCTTCGCATGCTCGACAATAAACTGAAACGTTGATAACGCCATATCTCTTTCACTGGGTGTTTCGGTTTTACCTTCCAACAAAATATATCCGCTGATATTGTTTTCCCAGTTGTCCCATGTTACCGGAACGCTAACGTCAGAAGCAGGTGAAACCCCGGCTTCGTATCCGTTGTTGTAGTTATACCCTATAATTTTCCGCCCGTCGTCTTCATAGCCAAAGTAAACATTCAGGTTATAATCAGCATGGTTTATGTGGCTCACTAAAACCGGGAAACCTCTGTCAATAGCGGAGACGAAATCGCGTCTGATTTGTAAAATATCCGTATTCAAAAAACTGCCGTCTTTTCCCCGCTCTACGGTTATGTATTTTGCTTTCCAGCCGAGTGCAGACAGCACACGTCTTTCAGTCTCAAACGGCGTTTCGTTTATACTATCTGTAAGTTCATTGCCGAATACCCATTCACCGTCATCCCAGCAAAAGCAGTTGCCTTCACCGCTTATAGCGGTCAGCATTGCTTTGTCGCAATCCTCACCAAGGCCTTTTAATGTAGCTTCGAGCAGTGTTATGAAAAACGCAACATTATTGCCGTCATACGGTAGCTCCGGTATATTGGGAATCAGTTTTCTCCGCATGACAAATCCTCCTCGTATGTCGACATTGATTAAGAGGGGTTCAAAAGTTTTTGGAGTGGACTTTTTTCGCCTTATGGCAGACGGGGTTGCACTATGAAAACGAGTAAATGCTTTTGTAAAACTTTCGGCAGTTTCGTATCCGTATTTCAAAGCGATATCTATAATTTTTAAGTTTTTTTCAACTAAATCTTGCGCAGCAAGTGATAACCGTCGGTATCTGATATAATCGCCAACCGTCATACCGGTAACAATACTGAAGATTCTTTGAAAATTAGCGCTCGATGAGTTAGCACTGCGGGAGATTTCCTCAATACTGATATCTTCAGTTATTCTGCTCTCAATAAATGCAATAGCGTTTTGCATTTCTTTAATCCAATACATCTCACCCCACCCCTCTTGAAGCTACATTAACAGAAAAGACACTTATTTTCTTGTCCTTTTATGCTTAGATGTGTCCGGTTAAAGAGCTGCTGTATTATAACTTTATTTCCATTATAACGCATGATTAAATCTTTTTTTAACTCGCACCCTAAAAAATTCTCGTCTTTAACTTTTATAAGTTTTATATCATTTTGATAAGGCACGTAATAAACGAGCAATAAAAAAATAACTCCTGTGGCAGCAATAAAAACACCACAGGAGATTTTATTTATAAAGAAAGATATAAAAAGCTCAATAAGGACAGTTTACTTGATGGGTATAAAGAAAAGACAGTGTTTTATGTTTTACTGCGCTTTTATGTAAGACATCACAGTATCGTATTCACTCGTAATATCAAAGAATCGATCAATTCCCAACCAGCGCCATGTACCATCGTAGTATCTTTTAAGAATGTAGTAATTCACTTCTTTTTTATCTGTCAGTATTTCACATAGTTTACCGTCAACTATATCACGTTCATACACAGTCCTTGTATCCTTGAGTACAATAATTTACAATATAGTTCACTTTCTCCGGAATTACAATGCTTTTTCACGAGTTTTTCCCTTTTGTTTGAAGCCCGACGTTCTGTTATATTACAACAATAATGACTGTATATAATACAAATTGTATTAGACGTTGATATATGAATATTGTTCCTTGTCGTTTTTTCCATTGTTCACATCAAGTTTTTTACTAAAAAATACAACTCTATTTATTTACTGTAGCTTTTTTATAGACTTCGCAAACATTTTTGTACGATATATTTATTAATACATAGATTACAATTATGTAAATTATGTAATGTTGACAATATTAATTATCTATGATACCATATTATTGAACTACAACTACATTTTATTAATTATAGCAAATATATTATCAGCGGAGTTAAATTATATTAATGACTCGTCCCGACTTTATTTAATACCTCACATTTACACCTGCAATGTATGAAAACCATAAAATATAATAAACATACTGTCGTCAGACACGAAGCCCTGATTTATAAAAATGTTAAATGATCAAGTTAATATAAATACATAACGTTATAGAACACACATTCTTGGTGTACGTCTTTCTGGTTAATTTACTTATTGATTAATATGAATGCAATTACTCCTCGCAAGGGTGACAAAGCTATATTTTTCAGAATGAAACTATAAAAACCATTGCTTTTCTGCTGCATTTGTAATTAACAGAAACGTCTTGATAATATTCAATTTGTTATTATTCTGCTTCGTGAGCCATTTAACTCGACTGTAATGCGACGTGCTGAGAATAAAGAGAAGAGACCTATTTATTTAAAAAGGAAGGGGGACGATAAACTTCTGTGTAATGTTTTACTCAACCGTTTAGCAATATTCCAAAGAAAACTTATACTAAAGAATGGGGGGAACATCAAGAAGAGAGTAATTTTAATTCTAGCATTTACTTTGCTTACATTAATGCTTCTTTTACTGACTTCCTGCAGTGAGTTTAATTATGTTAAGGCGGGAGAAATAGACGAAACCCAGAATACTGAAGACACAACTAACGATACAATCGTTTGGCAACCGCTTGAATCCGGGATATCCTCAAACGGAATTCTTTTAGATTATAAAAAAGGGTAAGCGGAGACAAAGGACGCAATTGTTTTATTAGCCCGTAACGAACGGCAAGCTCTATATCTTTGCTACATAAACAAAACAACAGGCGCTATACTCCCTCTGTGCAACGACCCTCTTTGTAAGCACAAAGGCTTTGAGGAAGGGTGTGCGGCAAGCTCCGCTGGCAATGAAACATACAATACTCTTTCATGCAACGAGTCCGACGGTAAGTTGTATTTTGCCCGGCGGGATGTTATGTACGGTGGTGAAGATGTAACCATAATATATTCACTTGACATAGATTCTATGGACACGACACTTCATGAGCACTACCGCACACCGGAGGGTGACAGAATCGGGTATCTCGTTGCCTGTGACGGGGATGTATATTTTTCACAAGACTATTACAACGAAGAAGCGGAAGAATATGGCATTATCATTTATAAACTCAATACTAGCAATGATAATGTAGAAAAAGTCTTATCTTTCGCAAACGATGATGTTAGATACTTCGTAAAGAATGGAGTTCTCTATTACGATATAAAATCCGTTCTTCATGCTTATGATATTAATGCAGGTACCGACACTGAAATAATAAACCGCGGTGAAATCAGTTATTTTATTCTCCTTGACGATCAAATCCTGTGTCAATCAACAAGCGGTGTTTACCTATATAGCTATGACGGCACACTGACCGATACACTTTATACTTCCGAGGTAACCGGAGATCGTATGAGTTTTACAATCGACGACAGCAACAACATTTACTTTAGCGGTTATTCTCCGGAAGAGTATGAACGCTCATGTCCACATACAGGATCGGCAACGAATCCTACTGGTGGTAAAATATTTAAGTTATTGGAAGGTAATACTGAGCTTTTCTACAGTTTCCCAACGAATACTATTATCGATAGTATTCAGGCCTTCAACTCTTCATCCGGAACTGTTCTTTATGTTGAAGCGAGTGTAGAAGGTTATAATTTTAATTATTTTCTTTACGAAGAAGATGGAAATATTGTCTGCTACACAGTACCTTACGTAGATATACCATAAACTTTTTAGTACACATTACCGACAGCGGGTCTTTGCCGTTCTTCTAATATTCAATAGGGTTTTATACTTTCACAACAAAGAGCGGGGTCCGTTATAGACGGACGCCGCTCTTGATTTTTCAAGTAAATAAAGAAAATCCCCCGGGTCAACGATATTATAAAAACGTAAAAGCGAATTATTATTCTCAAAATTACACCGTAAACATTGAAATATCCTTATTATTTTGGTATCATAGATTCGATAAGGTGATTTATCAAAAAGACAATTCTCTTAATAATACTGCAGCAATGTACAGTTGCTGCAGTTCAATTTTGCCGGTGAGAAAAACGTTTTGTTTGATATGAGAAAAGCGAAAATATTATTTTAAAAATAATAATATCTCGGTTAATACGGTCAAGATAAATAAGTGTTGGATACATAATATGAATTCTTTAAAGGAATACGTCGGAGATAAGAACTTTTACAAGAAAATATTATCGATTGCAATCCCCATTTCAGCCCAGCAGCTTATAACCGTCGGGGTAAACCTAATGGATACTATAATGCTCAGCTCCATGGGCGATACACAGCTGTCGGCTTCTGCTCTCGGCGGGCAGTTCATAAACCTTTATCAAATCTTTTGCATGGGGATTGGCATGGGGGCGTCAGTCTTAACATCAAGATACTGGGGCATGAAAGAGCTCCCCTCCCTTCGCAAAGCTGTTACCATCATGCTTCGGTTTGTCCTCATACTATCCTCCTTGTTCACACTGGCGACAATCTTTGCCCCAAATTTGATTGTCCGGATGTACACACCGGAGAAGGATATTATAAGCTACGGCGTCATATATCTTCGCTGGCAAATCCCCGTATTTGTTTGCATAGGACTGTCCCTTACGTGTACGATTGTTCTCCGAAGCGTGGGGCAGGTGAGAATCCCTCTCATCTCATCTATCATTGCGTTCTTCGTTAATATATTTTTCAACTGGGTATTCATCTTCGGTCATTTAGGTGCGCCGCGGATGGAGATAGCCGGTGCCGCTGTTGGAACACTGATAGCAAGGCTTTTTGAGCTGACATTCATATGCGGATATTTCTTTTTCTATGATAAGCGAATAAGTTACAAAATCAAAGATATTAGCATGAGATGCGCCGACTTGCTTTTCGAATATATCCGCGTATGTATACCTGTGTTTATAAGCGACGGCCTTTTAGCACTCGGCAACAACGCCGTCGCCATGGTAATAGGGCGCATTGGTAAGACTTTTGTATCCGCTAACTCCGTAACAACAATTCTGCAGCAGTTATCTTCCGTTTTAACTCAAGGCATGGCACACGCAAGCTGCATTGTTACCGGCCACACAATGGGCGAAGGAGACATGGAAAAAGCCCAGAAGCAGGGCTATACGTTTTTGGGTATTGGATTTATCCTCGGCTGTTTTGCAGCAGTTGTAATTCTTTTGATGCGCACACCTATAATCAATTACTACAAGGCATCGGAGGAAACGAAAGCAATTGCATGGGAGCTCATGGACGCTATCGGCTTTATCGTTATCTTCCAGTCCATGAACTCGGTTTTAACAAAAGGCGTCCTTCGCGCCGGCGGAGACACTCGTTTTCTCATGGCGGGCGATATTTTATTCCTTTGGGTAGCGTCAATTCCCCTCGGTATTATTGCCGGTCTTGTCTTGCATATGCCGCCGTTTTGGATTTATACCTTTCTTAAAATTGACCAGATAATAAAGTGCGTTTGGTGCTATTTCCGTCTGCGCAGCCGTAAATGGATGAAGAAGATTCGTACAGCATCCTAAATAAGAAGTAATTTAACATAATTATAATATAAAGAAAGGAAACGACGATGGATCAGGTGAGCTTTGTGCACTTCAGCGTTACCCACGAAAACGGCATGACAGTCAGAGGAGTTAAATTCCCTGCCACGGGTGGCGGGCGGAAACCTGCGGTAATTTTAAGCCATGGCTTCAACGGATGCTGCGCCGATTTACATAACAGGGGCGAAGCCTTTGCAAAAGCGGGTATTCACTGCTTTATGTTTGACTTTCGCGGCGGCGGATTGAGAACAACAAGTGACGGCGCGCTTTCGGAAATGATGACGATTTCCACCGAATGTGAAGATTTAAAGCTCGTTGTCGATTATGTACGTTCACAAAGCGATGTTGATACAGACAACCTTTTCTTAATGGGTGAAAGTCAAGGTGGCCTTGTAAGCACACTTGTCGCGGAAGAGTCCCCCGAAAGCTTCCGCGGGCTTATTCTATGGTATCCTGCCCTGATGATACCTGAAGCATCAAAGCATCGTCTTGCTATGGGAGTCCGTGATGTGTTCGGTGTTCGGCTTTCCCCGGACTTTGACAGTGACGCTGCAAAAATTGACCCGTGGCAGCTCATGCCGAACTACAAAGGCAAGGTGCTGATAGTTCAGGGAGACCGTGACTTTATTGTTTCAACGGGTGTAGTCGAGAAAGCTTTACGCCTGTTCCCGAATGCTTCTATCAAAATGATTCCGGGGGCCGGGCACGGATTTGGCGGCGAGGACTTTAATACAGCAATTAACGCATCCGTTTCGTTTGTGAAGGAGACAGTTTTGGAGAATAGGTAACTGCCTATATATAGAGTATCCATTAAATATATTGAACCCCTTTCGTTAGTTTTTATCTAACGGAAGGGGTTTTTCGCTAATACATATTTATTCAACTTTTTAGAAGAACAACGTGAGTGTTTCATAATACTTAATAATAAATGAATTTTGTGCTTTTACTTATGGTTAAATAACTGTGACATTATAACCTGATTCTCTTTAATACTCTATTCAGTTCCTGTTACCCCATTTAATTTTACACTATATATCGGGCAGTAAAAGAAACGTCAAAATGATACAATTAAAAATGACAGCGAATTTTACCATAGAAATATATGGGTATTTTATCACAACAGCACAAAAACCTGCGTCTCTCTTGTTGAAATTGAGCCGCATAAGTTTGAATACAAAACAGCAAATAGCTACAGCACTGTCTCCGTACACTTTCCGCATAATTATAATGGCATGACAATACAACAGCGCGCATCATTTTTACGGGTTTTACTATCGAAACTACAATTTCGGAAGGCTGGACACTTGATGAGCAATTAATATGTAGATGTGTTTAGAAACAATAAGTGTAAATAATGATAGCCGAGAAACTTTTATCAATAGGGTTCAGAAATATGCGGATGATAAAGAAGAATTATCCGAAGAAGAGTTAAACACCTCTGAGTTTAATCATTCTCAGATTGATTTGGCAACACATTTGAGGTGTCTTGTTCTTCTTTGTGATACAAGTGATGATTATAGTGGAAGTACTTATGAAGTTATAAAACCTTTGAGCATGGTAATGTTGCCATTACAAAGGTTTATTATAGAGCAAAGTCATATGAGATTGATGGCGTTGAAAATCCTGCAGCAAAATATAACTACGGTCTTCTCACATATAACACTGCTCACAGGACATATGTTGCCTTTGAGTTTGACTCTGCTCTTACAGATGAAAATACCATCCGCGACATTGCAGAGAGCATAGTTTGGAATTAAATCGACTAACAACATGTTACGCTATACATTCCTCTGCAATAATATGGTACAATGTATTTGTAATTTACGGCTGCCGAGAAGTAAGAGTTGATTAGTATTGAAATAGTTAAGCCATGATGAGCCTCTCGTCCCCCTGAAATTATTTAAAATAGCCTTTCACTCCCCCGTTTTTATGACGAGCAAAAGATTTCGAGTATTTTACTATGCGAAAATGATTGCGATTTATGCGTGATATTGATATCATAAAATAAATGATAAATGATGATGTGGAGGAATACTGATGGCGGAGATTATCAAAATAAACGATACCACATGGCGGATTGAGGATAGCGGCGTACGATTTTTCTTACTTGCCGGAACGGAAAAGGCGCTGCTTATTGATAGCGGCATGAGAACACCGGATGCAAAGCAAATTGCGGAAAGCTTCACAAAACTGCCGATAATGCTTCTGAATACACATGCCGACCCGGATCATATTTCAGGCAACGGCAGTTTTGAGCGTTTTTACATGCATCCTGACGAAGAAGAAAACTACAGAGCCCACGGCGGTGCCGGAACTATTGTGCCTATAAATGATAATGACATTATTGATCTTGGAAACCGCCCCTTGAAAATAATCTTCATCCCCGGACATACGCCCGGCAGCATAGCTATACTTGATATAAATAACAGGGTGCTTATATCAGGAGATTCGGTTCAGGATGGGAACATCTTCATGTTTAAGGAACGCAGAAATCTGCCCCTGTATGCCGAAAGCATGAAAAAGCTGTCCTTGTATATCAATGAGTTTGACACAATATATCCATCACATGGTTCGTTCCCCGTCAGCCCGGACTTAATCCCAAAGCTTAGAGAAGGTGCGGAGCAGATTATTAATGGAACGGCGAGGGGCGAGGTTATCAGCATGTTCGGCGCACCTGTAATGCTGTATAAATTCCCATATGCCGGATTCTTCTGCGATGTTCCAAAGAATAATAAAAGCTAATTCATATTCTAACAATCTTATTTGATACTTATATTTTTTCCTTTCTATCGAATTGATACCAAAGCCTTTTTATTAAAAAGTGCATTTCCGTAAACCCGGAAATGCACTTTTTTCCTAATAATTATATAAAACATCTTATGCTTTACCAGCGTCTGACAGTTTATAGTTGCATAAAAAAGTAGATTCATTAATTGATGTAATTTTATAAGAAATTACGCTCAATTAAAACTACTTGAATATTGCTATGTGATGTGAACTCAAAGTTTCAGTAAAACGTGCTTGCTTTTTTGTCTTGTAACACTATTCCGACAGCAGTTTTTTTGTTTCTGCTAAAAGTGACCCATCTTGGGCTTCGTTTCTGACGGCTTCAGCCCACTCCGGGAAGGTATCCCTTTCTAAAAATGCAACGACAAGCTCGTATAATTTACCCGCTACATTTGCTATTTGCTTTTCAGTCAGCTCATCATTAGAGCGTGAATGGCCATGCTTTTCCTTATATAAACGCTCATATTCATGGATAAATGCCGACTTTGCTTCTTCTGATAATGAACCGCATACATTTTGAAAATCAGAATATCTGTACCCTTTTCCCATTAGGTTGAAGTCAATCATCATCGCTGACGTCTTGTCCTTACGAACGACAAAATTCGACCAGTGGAAATCGTTATATGCAAGTGTAAAGGCGGGTTTATAGAGCAACTTACGTAACTTATCGTAATGTGCCAGAACAAAATCAAAGAGTTCCCTGGCTTCTGGAAATTTTTCTTTTAGTATTATGAAGTTCTCTTTCGTCAGGCTATCATATTCAAAAAATAAGCTTTCAAGCTCTGAAACGGATGTACCGTTTTCATGAAACGTAAAATACCACTTTGCAAGGCATTTCGTAACATCAACATCATAAAAATCATCCTCCACCCCAAGCCGCCAATCGTCTGATGCGGATATATCTTCCATCACAAGAGTTGCTGTGCCAAGCGCCAGCACATCAATAGTCGGAATATTGTGTCGAGTTAATATCCGGTAGTTTAAGATTTCACGCCTGTCGCTTTCATTTTCAAAATACTTGACAACTGCGGGGCTTCCATCATACAAACACTTATATACATAAACACCGCTTTTCGCACGGGTAAGCCGGAAGTCCCCTATCGGTTTTGATGTAGCGCTGCGTAAATCCTTTTTTATCAGTTTTGTTATTTCGGGGTATGGATTTTTTGGATTCAACTGTTTTACAACATAGTATCCGTCAACAATTTCATGGCACCATTCAATCCAGATTTTCGCAGGACAAAGCCCGTAGCCAAGGCTTCGCCACATCTTTATTGCTCCAACTTTACTTTGATTGCTCCACGCACGTATTTGCAAAAGTCCTTCTTCTTTTGCCCACACCTCGGTTCGTGAAATCAACTCAGCCGCAATGCCCTTCCGGCGGAATTCTTTATCCACCTCGATAACATCAATGTATGCGTCTTTTTCTTCTGCGAGAGGTTCGTCAAGATTCCGTATATATGTAGAAATAAAACCAACCGGTATATCGTCGAATATTGCGGCAAGCGAAAAGCTGTCGCTTCCTATGTGAATGTGCTTTTTAGCCCATTCACCGTATTTTACCGTTATATTTTCGAGAAGTTCTGTGTCTATTTCTTTATAAGTTATTGCCATAGATTCACCTTTATCATTTGTTTAATATATGTAAATATTAAGCCTGCCTTATATTTTATTAATTCATCGTTCCGGTGTTCTTTATATTTGCTTTTTTTATCTTTTTACTCGTTCCCTGAAAGTCTGTGTCTATCTTCCATTCGCCCTGCGAGTTTAATAATCTCAGACATTCCATCATTTTCCCACTCTTTTCGCTTTAATTTATATGACAATGAGGTCTCATGTTAACCTTCAGGGGGATTATTGTTGTTTTCCGGGATATTATCTATATAACTGCTCACCCGCTCATTTCAAAATAATTCCGCTTTTTTTAAAGAAATATCCCGGCGTCAAATCTTCGTAAAACAACTGAAAATACCCGTTTACTCGTCATTAAAAGAACTCTCCGAGAGAAGCTTATAATTCCTGCACGCATTTATGTATTCATTTACCTGCTGACGGTTAACAATAATACACGCACGTTCACCATAGCTTTCAAGTTCAGTATATACAGCATCAACAAGTGCATCGAGACTTCTCCAAAGTGCGTCTTTATTCAAACTTGAAACAAGTGTTTTGTTGAGTACAGATAGTTCAGCTTCGGGGAGTTTATCCACTTCTCTGTTCCGGTCGGAATCAAGGGAGTACCTATAGCAAAGCAGCTCAATCAGCCATTTCCGCACAAATTCAAGTTCCGTATATGCACGCCAATACTGCCCGCGCTTTATTGCAACCGCAGCAAGCATCAGATTATGCCAGACTGAGTCCGAACACTCTGCAAGTCTTTGGCTTAATTCATTTGTCTCATTCTCATTAGCTATTTTCCCCTCCCAAGAGGCGCGCATTGCTTTCTCTACTGTTTCCGACTTATCAAAAAGCACTTTCCAATGCTTTTTAGTGGCAGCTGCACTGGTGTAAGCACCGTAACCAATGTCAATTTCAAGATAATTGTCAGATAAATATACTTGGAGCCTTTTCTGGGGACTTTGCTTAAAGTATATATAGTTCAGGCATTTATCAAGCTGTGACTTTACATATTCCATAACCATTTCCATGTTTTCATTACTGTCAATGGCTATTACAAAATCAAGATCGGATAACTCATCATAAAAACCATATGACCCCGAACCGACAGCGACAAGTGCTACAATATGCTCGTAACTCTTAGTGAAAGATATTATGTAATCCATAATTCTTTTTCTTTCTTCTACACTGAAAAGTGACATATATTTCACCTCCCCGCCCTTACAGTTTACTCTTATATAGTGTAGTAAGCTGAAGCAGAACTTTACCGTAGTCTTCATATCCGACAAACACATTTCTCATGTTCCCACCGATTACAGGGATGCCCCGATAGATGTATTCTGTTAGCATTTGCAGATACATATCAGTATTATTCTTTAATTCCTCGCTTGATACAAACGTGGCAGCGTATCCGCATTTAGCAAATGTTTCTTCAACAAAGCGGGCGGGGTCCTCCTCAAACAAATAGTCGGACACAGATTCAGCTACAAAGTTTGTGTAACTGTAGTGCTGTGTAAACAAGTCTCCGGTAATTCCGGTGAAAAACCAATAATCATAATTCTTTTCACCAAGGCACTCCATGACATATTTTGCACAGCCGTTAATCGAGTAATTTTCTCCGTGTTCACTGGTGACAACGCGATGAATTGTTGAGATGATGTTGTTACGTCGTTTCGTGGTCATGATAAGTACCTCTTTTTTTTATGTATAAAAATTGAGTGAAAAATTGATTCTACCGTCAGGATGATAGAAATAAAGTTAATTTGTGCGGTTATGATTGAGGTTAATATGTTGCAATAATCCTAAAATATGTTTGCTTTTGTTCAGTCATATGCGTTTAACAGTATTGTATATGTAACACGGTTAAAAATGTCTATTACGGACTCTTCGGAACCTTCCTTATGTATGGACAATATCTCCTTTATAAACGTCGTACCAAAGCTAACTGCTCTTTGCAAACTCCAGCTTATTTAATATATTCCATCATGAAATCTTTAATCTCAACATATATGAATTTTTTATGCATTGTACCATAAATTTCACGTAATATATGCAGTATTCCAAATTCATGTTTAGGCATTTATTATCATTCTCCTTTTTTCCATAGCTATCTTTTATTTTGCTATAAGACTTAGCCCCTTATGTTTTATATTTTATCATATAAACGGTCTGATAATAAAATATTACCAGAATGATATTAACAGATTAAATTTACACCGGCGGTTACATCATCGGCGGCAGAACCGGCGGTGTATTTACTCCGAAGGAACTTGCCACCCACTTAGTGTTTTATTATCAGGTCATGTCAACACTTCTTCAACCATATAGCACCATGTTGTGCGCCATTTGTCATATTGTTTTGTTTTGTTTTATATTTTTAAAGTGATGACGTATCGTATAATGTGTGTACCAGCTATGCTGTATTTTTCTTTTCCCTGTGTATTTTTACTGTGTAGTTATAGTTGCTTGTGACGCATACTCGCCGACGCAGTTATAAACAATATTGATATGCTGTACTTTTAAACAGAAATAAAACGAATTATTTTTTTTTCTTTTCAAAATAGTCGAAACATGGTACAATACAAACAAATCGAGATTCTTCGATAAAAAGGAGCGTAAAGTTTGGCAGATTTAGATATATTAGATAGGTTTGATATGACAAAACCACCGCTCAGGACAAAGTGGTATCTCAAGCCCATCAGGAAGCTCCTCTGTGCCCCGGCCTTATGGAGGCACAAACCAATAATTTCGTATGAGAACGGCGTTGAAAACCTTAAACCGCCGTTTCTGATGCTGTGCAATCACAATGCGTTTTTTGATTTTATCATTGCATCGACTGTGCTGGGAAAAAACGATGCAAATTATGTTGTGGCAATCGACGGGTTTATTAAAAGAGAGTGGTTACTGCGCAGTTTAGGTTGTATCGGCAAGAGGAAATTTACGAACGACACAAATCTCATAAGAAATCTTAAAAAAGTAGTTGATATGGGGAACGTTGCCGTGATTTATCCTGAGGCACGGTATTCCCTGTGCGGTACTACCGCTGTTTTACCGCGCTCTCTTGGAAAACTGGCTAAGTTTCTGGGCGTACCGGTGGTTACGCTCATCTGCCACGGGCATCACGTCAACTCGCCATTCTGGAATACCTCACATGACAGAGGGGTACGTCCCACCGAGGCAACGTATAAACTACTGCTGACAAAAGAACAGGTTGAAACACTCGACATTGACACTATAAACAAGTACATCGTGGACGAATTTCAATATGACGATTTTGCGTGGCAGAAGCAACGGGGGATTCGCATCCGCGATAAAAAACGTGCCGAAGGTCTGCACCGCGTCCTATACAAGTGTCCGAACTGCTTAAGCGAGCAGAATATGACCTCATCAGGTATCCGGATTGCCTGCACGGCATGCGGCAAGGAGTGGGAGATGACGGAATATGGGGAGCTTAGGGCTATTTCAGGTGATACCGAATTCTCTCACATTCCCGACTGGTATGAGTGGGAGCGTCTTTGTGTCCGTAAAGAGGTGGAAGAGGGCAGCTATTCGTCCGGTGTTTTATCGGTCGTGGTTGATTCTCTCCCTAACTCAAAGGGCTTTATACGTTTAGGCCGCGGCACATTAATCCACGATATGAATGGCTTCCGCGTGGAAGTGACCGACCGCGAGGGGCGGCGTCATGAAATGATAAAGGAAGTCCCCTCGCTCTATTCCTGCCACATTGAATATCAATACCTCTTCAAACACGGCGATTGTGTGGAGCTTAGCGCTCTTTCAGATACGTGGTATATCTACCCGGAAGGACAATTCTCGGTTACAAAAATGGCACTTGCCACAGAGGAGCTCTACCGGCACTTTTTGCTTAAAAAAGGTTGGGCTTTAGCTGAAGGGCTGATGTGATATTCATAAATCATCGTGTATCAGCCCATGTTTACATAGCTGTCAATAAACGTAATTCAATCATCTTAAATATACTTTTCAATCATATATAATAATCCTACGTTCAACTAAATACGATGAGTAGCTTGTCCGACATTTTATTAGGATGTCAATATCAGCGGTGGTATGCAGTCTGCCTCGGATAATTTACTCAATTAATAGTATTTAAACTTCTATTTCCCTATCTCCGCTATCGAAAAGCCCTGTAATCACAAATGATTACGGGGCTTTATTACAATTATTTATATTAGCTTTATATTTTGCACCCAACCCACATTATTTCAGCAAGGCAAAGAGCAACTGTGCAAATTATGATTGCTACAATTGAAAATGTCATAAGAGCAGACCCACCGCCGGCTGACAAAAGTATCATAGGTGTTGCGCGCATGACACCAATATAGTCAACGTAATCGAAAGATTTGATACCAAAGTAACTTATCAGCGCCGGAAGGGATGTAACTGCTGCCACAGCACCAATTGTTATAAGCGCTCTTTTTGTTATTTCCGAGAATGCACATAGTAAGAGTACAAGCCATAAAACTGCAGCCGCGCGAAGAGCGTAGAATAAAACTATAAACTGCTTAATTGATACTGTCGTTTTAAGTCCTTGAAATAGCTGAAGTGAGTGAATCGGTGAGGAGATACACGGAAGTTCATAAGCGCGACAGATAAAATAAGCGTCAATAGCATTCCATATTACGGCTAAAATAAGTGCAACTATAAGTGATGATGTAAGCTTTGCACCGAATGTCCTTGCTCTGCCTCTTTTTGTAGTACGGAGTATCTGGGCGAATCCGCCGGATGATGTTTTTGCTTCGTGTTCAGATGAAAATATGCCGCTAAATATTAATAAAACTACTGCGTAAAGCGACCAATCAAAAGGAGTCTTGAAAAATGTGTTCCAGCCGGTATCGTATACGAAATGGGCTTCGATTCCTTTTAACGCAAGCCTGTCTATATATGATAGATGGTTTTCAACTACTGACAATTGAGGTGAATGAGATCTCGCATAGTTTAATTCTGTTAAATAATTAATAAATTCATCAAGATTAATTGCTCCAGAATTATAAGCATCCCGTATATCAGTTTCTTTTAAGAAAACATCGTTTATGTATTCCCGTTCTTCTTTTATATATTGACGTTTTTCATCAGTTACAGGACCGGCAAGTGTTGTCATGTACGCTTTATATATATCATCGCTATAAAGCGATACCGGTTTGTATGCGTTTGATGAAATATACACCTTGACCAAAAGAAGCACTAATACGGCAATTATATAGCGGGATGATACCAGTGTCTTATACGTCTCTGTTAAGATAAGGCATCTCGATGATATGTGAATGTGGCGCCGTTTTGGAAGGGTTTGTTTGATACGCTCTGATGATGTTTTAAAGATTAAAGCTTTATTGATTCTACCTTGCCCTACACTAACAGCACTGTGTAAAAATCTCCACCCGATAAAAATAGATGCGGCAGTGAACACGACTGCGAATGAGAATATCATGAATGGGATGTAGTCTGCCGGATACCCGAAGATATTTATGGCGCGGTATCGTTCAAAAAGCCGTGTGACATGAGCGGTGGCAACAAGGTTGAGATTTCGAATGGGGCTTTCGGGGCAAGATTTTTAAGCGTATAGAAAAGAAAATTAAGACCGAATACGCCGCCGTTGCAAATAAAAATCAGCGGGTAACTTTTGAAAATAAGGCTTGCAGCTAATGTGAGCGCGGTAAAACAATAAATGTGGCAAGCCGCACAAGGACAGTTATTATAAAATACTGTTTTATCGTTATAGTCTGATAGGTTTTTCTGAATGCTTCAATTATCTGTATGGCATTGTCAGAGGAGCTGAAGCCAACCATATAACCGTAAATGAAAAACGTCGAGAAAGTGAATAATAATACGATGATAACAGTTATTATAACTGACGCTGAAATTTTGGCTGCCACTGTACTGACGCGGCCATACCGGGATGCCCTGATTATATTGATGAATCCGCTTGATCGTTCCTGAGCAAAGACAACCGAGCAGATGAGTATGACGCTTATAAATATGAATATATTGACAACATCGTAGTCAAAATACTCATCCCATCCGTATACATACTCGATTTTCAATTCTACACCAGACTGGGCCTTTGTATAAAGGTCAATAATGCGCTTTTGATAACGGTATGAGTATGTATTAGACGACATTCCTGCATCGTCAAAGGATTTTATATTATAATTCGCACGGTCAAGAAAGTTTTGTATGTATTCCTTGTAGTTTTCGCAAGTGTCAACCTGTTTGAAGAGTTCGTAATACAGAAAGTAATCTAAAACATCTTTATTTGTGCTGTATTTGTTCGGTACCGGTTCAGTATCATCTATTGCGTTCAAATACTCATTATAAAGGGTCATGTATTCCTCGTAGTCTGATTTCACCTGCTCAGGATTTTCAAGATAAGCACGGAATATTGCCTCAATATCTGATTTTTTCAAAAAAGGGTTGCTGTGAGCTTTATTAATCTGATATATGCAGATTGCCGCGTTTGCCGCAAGGGTCAGCACGAGTGTATATAGCAGTAGCTTTCGTCGTGCGCATTTCTCAAGCTCATATAAGACAAGTCTCATGCTGTTAACTCCCTGGTTTGTTTTATGACCATTAAATATTCAGTATGTAACACCGAAGATTAGGCTTTTTACTTTCTTTTTTATATTGTATGCATAACAGTCATCGGTATTAGCGTCCGGATCGTTGAAATCATAATCGTAATAAAAGTTGTATCATATAATTACAATATATATTATAATAGCAAAAACCCTAATAATCAAAACATTTCGGATTTTCTTCTCACCAAGTTCCTCTATCAGACCGATGCCGATTAAGCCACCCGCTTTTTTCTACACCGTCTATCAACCCCACTATGTATTTCGAGCGTTCTATTATACATCCTTTTCATCAACACCACGCGCTCGGCATTGTGCTTGATTTGCAGTTAATGAGTGTAGGCTTTTTGCCGGGCGGTTTTAAAACTGTTCAAACAGAGGTATTATCGGCTCCATGTCGTATAAAGAAAACAAAATAAAAGCAGCCGCCGCATTAGCCTGTATCAGGCAGACTGCGACGGCGAACGGAACAATATTTAGATGATTATGCACATCAAACAGCGAAAAGCATTCGGCTCGCTGTATTGTTATTTTATAAGCGTGAAGTTCCGGAAAATGTAGACCAATGTGTTTGCAACGGTGGACATGGTCTTGATAAATATGTCAAGAGCAACACCGACAACGTCCTTACGTACATCACCGACGGTATCGCCGGTAACGGCAGCTTTATGGGCAGGCGATCCTTTGCCGTGGCCTTCCACAGCGCCGGATTCTATACTCTTTTTCGCGTTATCAAACGCACCGCCGGAGTTACCCATGAAGATGGCGCGCGGGATAGCGACGATTGTAGCACCGATTAACAAACCGCCGACGAATTCGGCACCAAAAACAAATCCGCCGAGGACAGGAATCAACATAGCCAAAACAGAGGGGAACAGCATTTTGCGGAGAGCTCCCTGTGTTGCCATTTGAATCATACGGTTATAGTCCGGGCGAACCTTGCCTTCCAAGACACCGGGCACAGACAGAAGTTTATCACCTTCATCAGCCATGGCGCGAGCGGATTCAATTGTATTATCAGTTAAAAGCGCGCTGAAGTATTCCACAAGAGCGCCGCCGATTATCGCACCGGTAATGACGGTGAAGCTGGCGATGTTCAGAACTATTTCCGCACTCGCGGGAGTAAAGTTACCGACATATGAAACAATCAAGCTGACCGTTGCAAAAGCGGCGCTGCCGATAGCGAAGCCCTTGCCGATAGCTGCAGTCGTGTTGCCGACTGCATCCAGTTTGTCAGTAATCGAACGAACGTCAGAAGGCAAATGGCAGCTTTCTGCCAGTCCACCGGCGTTGTCGGCAATCGGTCCGAAAGCGTCAATGGAAACGGTTGCGCCGACAAATGACAGCATGCCGAGAGAAGCTATAGAAATACCATACGTACCGCCGACTTTACCGCTAATGAAAAGCGCGATACCGATTACAACAATCGGGAAGAGACAGCTGCGGCTGCCGATGGCGTCGCCCTTTGTAATAATGAAGGCATCGCCTTCTGTTGCCATATCAGCGAGCTTCTTGGTGGGCTTGAAATCAGATGAGGTATAATATTCAGTAATTGAACCAATAGCCACACCGCTGGCAAGACCGAGCACGGCACAAATCCAGGGGCTTAACCAGCTTACTTTCCAACCGAAAGTTTCAAAGGTGGTAGCGTCGACTTTTCCAAAGACAAGCCAAGAAGCCCCCAGACCAAGAATAACAGTCATTCCGGCAGAAATCCAGGTGGCAAGATTCAGTTCGTGAGAAGGATTGCTTCCCATCTTTTTCACATTCGCAAAGAGCATCCCGATAAGGCAGCTTAACAGACCAGCACCCGCAAGGATGATCGGGTAAATAACAGTCGGATTAAAAATGCTCTCGATGTTGAACTTCTCGAATAGGATTACGGCGATTAAAATGGAAGCGGACATTGTTGCGACAAAACTTTCAAGAAGATCGGAGCAGTTACCGGCTATATCATTAACGTTGTCACCGATGAAGTCGGCAATGACGTTCGGAACTCTGCTGTCATCTTCGGGAAGATCATTCCGGATTTTACCCAGAATATCGGCAGAAATATCCGCAGCTTTTGTATAGTTGCCTCCTGCGACACGGTTGAACATGGCGACTAATGAACATCCGAGCGAGTATGTTGATACGCGCATGACGGAAGCGTTGATTCCCTGAAGAGAAACTAAAAGACCGCCGCCATCCGTCTGATGGTTGACACCACCCCAAATAAGCAGAACAACAACCAGACCCAACATACCGAGAGCCTGCACGCTTAACCCGGAGATACTGCCGCCGCACAGAGCAACCTTGACAGTTTCACCAATGGACATAGTTTCACGTGCTTTGTTCGCTGTTCTAACATTAGCGTATGTTGCGCTTTTCATACCAAGTACGCATGCAGAGCTGCTCATGAGAGCACCGAAAATGAAGGTGATGCCGCTGGTGCTTTCAACAAAAAGAGATAAAGCCAGTGCTATCACCGCGACAACAATGCAAATGGTTTTGTACTCGGTTTTCATGAATGCACTTGCGCCGGAACGGATGATTGCAGCCATCTCTGCCATTTCAGCCGTTCCCTCAGGCATTTTGCGAATCCGGAAATAATTCCAGACCACATATGCAAGAGTTAGTGCAATAACACACAGTATTGCGATGATCCAGGGGAGAGACATCTTTCGTTCATTCCTTTCTAATTCTTTGGGCTTCGCTTTGGGGTTGATACAAGACTTAAAAAATCTCTTTAGACGTTCTGCTCTCTCTGCAATTGACTCAAAACAAATATATGACCGATAATTTCCCTGGAAAGAACACCTCAAAATAATAGATTCGTTGCCTGATAACCTTGCCTTGAGTTAATACATGGTGTCAATAATCCTTTGGGGCGAGCATTATGGAACGAAAATGAGTATTTCTTCAGAAAAATCATACGGGAAAATATACCTGCCCTTCTTTACGCAAGCGCAGCAATCGGGCGCACAGTACTTTTCTTTTCCGTCAATGACGATAAAACCTCATCTATGATAATCAGATCGGCCGTGATTAACGTGACCTGATAAACAGAAGGTTACATTTGAGGGATATCAACTGTCCTCATATACTGTGTTCTGTGTGAACTATATTTCATAGCCATTCGGACATCGACATCATCCCTCGACTTTATGGTCGTTTGGATTGCGCCAAAGCTGTCCTGATGCCGTATGAGCGATGAGTCGTTTGCCTTGCGAGTGGAGCAGTCGCTATTTAAAACATATAGAACATAACACGCCAAATGCTATTATACAGTATTGAACAATCAATTTCAATGTTTTGCAAGATTGAAAAAATAATAAAAATTCATTGCAAATATTGCCAATTTAATAATTATTAAATGCATGAACCATCCTTTGGTCGCTTGGCGGAATTAGGCAAGAATTAATGTTCACTCTTTATTCTTTTATGATGCAAGAATAAACTTATAAGTTATAAACATAAGGCCGGTGTTCTCAGTCACCTGCGCACCATCTTATACACTCTTTCAAAATCAACCTGTATGAACGGCTTTCCGCCTAACAAACGACCCGTGGCATTTTCAACGAAACTTTTACTCCAGCTACTTAGGTTATTTGCCGAGCTTTCCAGAATGCTTGAAAGTAAAACATAGTCTCGGAGTTGAAAGAATAAATCAATGTTTCGTAGACATTCTATATCCAGCTCATACTCCATTACATAACCCGACATAATGTGGAAGAACATGTCCTCTGCCTCTTCCACTTTCTCATGAAGCTCTGTTGGATCAGCGCCAAGCAGATAATAGTACATACATACTGCTATGTCGTAAATGAACCATGAGTATTCACACTCATCGAAGTCGAATATGAATATATTGTTATCATCATCAAAGAAATAATTCGAAAACAAAAAATCACCATGAACAAGCCCAAAACTGCTTTTCTTCCTAGGAAATCTGCGCATTAACGATATGTATGAATTAAACTTATCCGAAAGATCGGTGTTGTAATTGCGGAGAATACACTGTGCCTTTACTAAATGTGAGTTTTCGTCCCACTGCCTTCGTTTGGTCACTTTATTGCAGTTATACAACATAGATAACCGGTGCATTCTCCCCAATGTTTGACCAATAATTATAAATTGATCATTACCATCAATGCCTCTTGACCAGCAATCTTTTCCTTTCGCTTTCTGATAGGCAGAAACCGTATAGTATTTACCATCAACAACCACTAAATAAACATATTTATTTTGTAATGATGCTATGGGTGGTGCTACTGGAACTAAGTTTTTATGGAGGTATCTCAAAAAATCTATTTCGCTATTTGTTTGTTCTTCACGTTTACCCTCTGCAACACGGAGAATAAAAGTAATATCTCCGCTTACTTCATATATCGCGTTATGAAATCCATTAAGATTTTTAACAGATGTAATGTTATTTGTGAACAAACTCGCTATACTCGCAATTTTTGTTTCTGTGAGCATTTTTATGCCTCATTTACATTTTTAATTTATGTTGTTGTAAAAATAAATCTATGTTATTGTGGATTTTAGGAATTCAAATGTTTATTGAATGTACGTTTATCCTGTTTCCTCAACCCTATGGAAAAATCCCGTTATCCGACCTGTCAACTCAACTACGCAAATTTTTGAGCTTAAAATTCACCCCAAAAATACCCCCTTGATATGTCCCCTTGCACATAATCTGCCCCTTTAGGTTGAGTAGACAACTTGGATGTAATTTCTGAAACCCGCTTAAATAAATGCTTACAGCCGCGATAGAGTAGAGCAGTGGGGTTTCCACCGCCCCCTCATCAAACCGTACATGCGATTTTCCCG